>Ga0315908_10000379_pt1 | contig 35489 bp, 16 predicted proteins | sample LakEriMetagenome_12_FD_203520 | JGI IMG/M metagenome (GOLD analysis project Ga0315908, IMG submission 203520) | Freshwater fungal communities from buoy surface, Lake Erie, Ohio, United States - Buoy 4 MA124 | ecosystem: Environmental > Aquatic > Freshwater > Lake > Lake biofilm | place: USA...
ATCTCTCTTAAGAATAGAGCATAAGATAATTCTTTGTAAATCATTAAGAGAATCAAGAATATCGGTATTTTTATTATTATAATTGTTTTGATAATTAAAATCATATTAATTAAAGTATTGAATGTAAATTAATGAATTATCAATAATATCTTAAATAATATCCTGATGAATATAATTTTAAAATTGAATTAAATGTTATATTTGTTTGGAATTTAACTAGAATATAGATAGAGCCTACTAATAATAATCAATTTATTAATTATTGTGTTAATCCTGATCGTGATAATTAAATTGATTATTAATGAAAAGTTATAAGTCTGATTTAGGGACATGTTTAATAGAAATAGCGAGTAAAAAAGCAAAGAGAAGCTTATGTTAAGTAAAAAGAGATTAAGAAAGTGTTGAGAGAAAGTGTTATGTGAGGTAATCTGTAATAATATCAACCTAAAAATGAGTAGATACAATAGATAATCCAGGATAAGTAATATTAAAGTTTTAGATAAAAGATTAGATAAGAGCTAAGAAGTAATGAATTCCAAAGCGATAAAGCGGATGGATTCTACCAATGATTTATATAACATCCCAAAAAATAGCAATCCTTTGAGCAACCTCTTGATACCTTCTCATGATATTTAAACTCTCCTGATACTTCTATTGCTTATCTTGCTCTTTCTCACCTAACTCTCCTATTATCCTCTTACCCTCCTACATTCTACTTATCAATTCATTATTATCCACCAAATTAACACTTTTCTATAACTCTTCAATTATCTTCCTTTCCTCCATATCTATTTCACTCTTCATACTTCTAATACTCTTAATTAAATCTCCATGGCTCTTCATCATTTCCTATCCCGCCTCATTCATAAATACCTATATGAAATATTCCTCAGATAACCAAATACTATTAAAGTTTATAATATAATTATGAACATGCATAGAAGAATTTAGAGCAAGATAACCCTTAATAGAAAGGTAGAAGGTGAAAGGTTATATTACTTTAATTGGTTTGTCTTGAAAAAAGATAATGTTATTAAAATTGAAAGGATGTTTGAGATCAATGAGATTTAATATTAAACTATCGATGCAATCTACTTCTAACAAAAAATGTGTTCCATTCTAAACACACTAAATCACCTTCTAATAATAATTATTATCCTTATTGCTACATATTATCAACTGCTGTTTCTTTTCCTAGTATATCCTATCCACCATTCTTGTTCCTAGCCCCAGATTATCCTCCATTATTATACTCAAATTGCTATTCTAAATCATCATCATGTTTTCATAAATCATTTCATTCTTCATTCCTTTTATATTATATAATCCAATTTCATTTCCATTTAATATTCTCCCTATTTCAAACTATTTTACTTCTAATTTCTCAAAAACTTTCTACTTAATTACATTTCTTTTCTCAAAGTCCATTGAAGATAAATAACCTATAAACAATCCAATCACCAAACATTCTTTTTATATTCCTTCTTTGTCTTTTTCTAATTATTCTAATTTTTCCTCCCATTCTTATTAATTTTATTCAAATAAATTTAATATCAATTATGAATTTGTTATTCTTTATTTTTCCTATTTTATATCATTTATTACTTCTTACTAATTATCATTTGTTTGATTTATTTCTTTTTGAATTTAATCCACTTTAAACTTGATATCTTGTAAGTCTTTTTCAATGATTTAGAATTTAGAATTTATATTATTAAATTTTTCAACCATTTCTCCTAAATTAAGTTTCTTTTAAAATAAATCTTTATTAATTTTACAATATTTTTCAACAGCAATAACATACTGAGCTAGAAATTTACAACTAAAATTTTTTTAAGCAATCATTTCAGGATCGAATTCTGGTTTGAGAACTATTAATTTAAGTTTTTTAAGAATTTTATCATCAATATGAGATTTATTTTATGTTTTAAGCCTTTAAATAAAATCTGATTAATTAATTATATTTTTAGCTGTATTGAAATCAGTTTTCTCATTGAGAATAATTAAAATGGATTCTAAAACTAAAGCAATTATTATAGGAGGTTGAGCTAGATTTCTAATGTCTTACAAATCTTAGGCTTTTATTTGAGATAGTTGTTCTTCTGCTTCATCTAATTAAGGTTAAACTTTATCTAATTCCCTTTGAATTTCATCACTTAATATTTAAATTTCTCTTTTTTATTATTACACTATCTTGATATCTTAATCATAAATAAATTATTATTTATTAAATAACTCTTTACTATTACTAAAATTATTGATTAAATCCTATAATTGAAGATTGATATTTTCCAATTTAGGTTAATATTAATTAATAAGTTGATTAGAAAGTGCTAACTAATTATTAGTGAGTTAGTATTTGTGTTTAAGTTTATAAAGAGTATTGATATGATTTAATATTTAAGGTTATCTTTATTAATAAAGTTATGAATAAGAAATCAAAGAGTGAATTAAATTGGCATTAGAAATAATATCGATATGATTATTTTTTATAAAAGAGTGAAGAGAAATAAGATTAGGGACTTAGTCATGTATAGAATTAGGGAGATATTAATGACACAATGATATTTAAGAGTGTTAAGTCCAAGTTGAAAAATAAATAAAGTGGGAATGAGAAATAAGTCTAGAATGTTAATTAAACCTGTCCAACTTAGTAGGACTTGTATAAATAATAAGGGCTAAATTATCCTTAACAATCTATGCACTAAGCTTAATAAGACCTTATTGAGTTTAATCTTAAGACTCAAATTACCTTATTAATCCCATCAACTAATCATAATCCTCCTTTTTCCAAATATCTCTGCATTCTCCACTCACCATTATTTCCTCCACTTTCTCCATGTCATCTCTCTTTAAAAAACTTTCCTCAACTTCCAACACACATCTCTTCAATCCATCTATTATTTAAAAACTAGCATTTATTAAACTTCTCTCTAGTCTTTCTTTCTTCATACATCCAATAATCTTTATTCCTAATAATTTGCAACTCATTCTAACTATTGTCTTTTTACCTGTGCATTCTAAACCCATTATTATCATGTTACCATTCTTTTTCATTAATATTCTCATCACTTTTATTAAATTTTCTATCATCTCCTTAAACCATACTATCTTAATATTATTATTATTATTATTATTATTTTATTATTATTATTATTAATATTTTAATTGAATGTATTCAATAAACTATGAGAGATCTTGAATAGGTTCATAGAAATTGTTAGAATTAAAAGAAGTATATTATAATGAATTAGTAGAAATATGATCAATTTTAAAAACATCAAGTGCAACCTAATCTAATATTTGATAAAATAATTATTAATGAGTTTGATCAACAATACGATCTGCAAATACCCTTTAAGCCTCATTAACCCACAAGGATATAAACTAAGAAGATGCAACAAGATGAGTATTATTAAAAAAAGGAAAAGAAGAGAATAGAGCAACAATATCTCAAAGGTTGAATTAATATTAAATATTAAGTGGAGTTATAATTAATTACTACTTCAACTAATTGAAAAGTTCAATACTAACCTCAACAATAGTATCACTCATTTTTACAATAGTCTAATTAAACTAATTCCTAATTAAATAATCGCTCAAAATAGTATTAAATATCTTTTTCATAGTGAACTCATTTAATTCATGCTAATTCATCACATTGAAGTGTTTTATCATCCTTCCACTTAACTTTCTCCTATCTTACATTCCACTTATGCACAATAAACTCACATCTTCAATTCTCTTCATCCAAAGTTATTTTCTATCGTAAAACCCTTGTTCTTCTATCAAACTTCTTATTAATTCCTAATTACTCTCACTCTATTAATTATTAATCATATTTATATCTTCTATCCAAATAACTATTTATTGAAATGGTTTGCCTCCAAACACTTGTTTACTTTTTTTATGAAGTTTTATTTCTATTTCTTATTATAATTTATTTGTTTTTAATCTTCTATTCATATATATCTATATTTTTAACAATTTTTCTCTATTTCCCTCTTAGTTTAGTAAATCTTTAACCATTATTGATTTTCCGATTCCGGAATTTCCACACAATAAAATAGGTTTAGATGAATCAAGTAAAATTTAAATAATCTTTTAATAACTTAAAGTTTCAGAAGTTTAAATGAAAATTTGATTAAAATCCAAAAGACCGTTATGATTATTGTGAATATTTTGTACGATGGATTTTTCCCATAAAGTGAATTGATTTTTGGAGACAGGATTCAACTCAATATCAAAAAGAGATTTACATTCTGGAACAAAAAGAAGTCTGAAAGTATCTGTGAATACCATTTTGAGTTTTATATGAGATTTTATTTTATAGGAAACAAAAAATCCCCAAATTAGACTGAAACTAAAAATGTACTCCATTTTAACTCTTATCTGTTCATCAGAAAATTACTCAACGTCCAAAGACCGCATTAAGTAGTTTACTATATTGAAAACATTCTTCATATCTTAATACTTGTCCTTTCATATTAATTATTATTATCATTTATTATTACTATTATTTGTGATAATATAATAATTTATTAAAATAATAATTATTGAATTAATAATAGTTATATTAATTAGATATTACAGTTAAGATGAACTATGTGTCTAATAACTCATAAAAAATGACCATAGAGTTTTCAAAATAGTTCTTAAGAATTTTAATACAATTTTTAAACTTCTAGTCTGATGCTCTTTCTATTTTGAGTTGCTTCAAAACAACATCAACATAATTAGCAAACTCAATTCTATTTTTAGCTAAATAAATAATTCCACATCTACTTACAGTTCCTGGAGATGCTTATTCAATACTTTCTACTTCAAATATTATCTTTGTATTCTTATCCAATTTTATATTTTCTCCACTTTCCAGACTCAATTATCTATTGTCATCTAATACGCTATTCAAATTCTCAGCCCATCTCATTTCTATTCCCCCGTCAAATACTATCCAATTCTCATTTTATTATTATTATTATTAATACTATTATTCTTAATACTTTTTTTATTAATCTTCTTCTGTAACTTCTTGAGTATTCCAATTGATTTTTCTTAATATTTGACTAATTATACCATCCTACCACATTTATTTTTAATGATTTTAATACCCATATAATTCTTGAATATTTAAACATTTAGGATTAATTTTTTTCATCTCAATTCAAGTTTTGTTGACATTATTTAATATATGAGAAGATGACTAAATAATAGTGGATTTGCCTGTATTTACAGATCCTAAAACAATAATTCCATTATGAAAATGAATATTTTGAGTGAACTAATTAATTTTAGTTATTTGTTCAGAATCAGATGAGAATAAATTAGCGATTAAATACTCAGAAATTATAGAATTATTTTAGTTATTAAATTAATGAATTAAATTATCTATGTAAATAAAATTAGGCAAAGAGAATATGTCAATTAATAATTATTTAAATAAATTCGTTTAGTTTTAATTAAGTTTAGGAATTTGATAATTAAAAATTGAAGCAATAATAATTTCAGATTCATTATAATTTCCATGTTATTTCTTATAAAAAGCAATCTGTTTAAAAATAGATTTAAAAGACGCAATATCCAAATAAGTAGGTTATTGTGTGTATTATTATAATTCAAATTGCTTTAACAACTCTATCAATTTGATTGAAAGTTATTTATAATCATCAAATCCAATCGACTCCAAATAAACTTCAAACATAGTTTAATAGTCAATTTTTATTAAATGTACTTACCTAAACATCTCTTTTAAATTTTAAGCAACGCTAATATTATTATTATTAGTCACAAAAATGGCACAATTCATATTCATTTTTATTTTTTTACCAAGAAACTCAAAGTCATTTTCCTATTGAGATTGCTATTAGAGATTATTAGAGGATGATTAATTATTGAGCTATTGAGATTAATTGATTAACGACTAATTTAGAAAGGAAAATTTATATTGATTAATAGTATAAATAGATTAAGCAATAAGAGACAAAGTTTATGATGAAATGGTATTAAAATGATCGAAACATACCCATAAACCAGTATAAGCAAGACCAATTAAGATCTAATTAACATTAGTAATATTTGTAGAGAGGGAACAATTAAAGAAGAGGCAGAACTAACCAAGAGAATAAGCAAGTTGATGAATAGTAGATGTTTTTGCAGTGTTATTAGGTCCATTAAGAGCAATTGACTAATTTTAGGAAAAAGCAAAGGTGATATTGATGATAGTCCGGTTTGTAAGAGGAGTAATAATAAATACATGGTCAGTGAGACCCAAATACTCATTATTATAAGAATAATTATGATTAAGATGTTGTACGACTGTCTAATCAGTTATATCATCAAGGTAGTACCTTAATTAACTCTTCCATTAGAAGGAATGTTTATTAGTACAGTTATTAAGTATGAGTTGTTCCAAAATGTCTCTAAGATAAATATCAAGTTAGATAAGAGAAGTTAATTTGAGATAATTGGAATGATTGGAATGAGAAGCATTGATAATAGACAAGAGAGAGTGTAGATGATTGAGATGATGATGATACCAATCTGTCATATACTCACTACTCTTCTACTCCATCATATCAAGTGCATATTCAGTAGAGAAAAACCATTACACCAACACTGACAATTGCACACTCTACATACTATGTTCTTACATCCACTCATACTTCACAACTCTAGTATCATAATACTACATAATACTTTTCCTCATACTCTTCATCACTGTTATCTACATCACCTCTAATAACTCTTTCAACCATAATTCAACACTATCACTCACTTGAATTGTCCTTATACATCTCAATTCCTCCCCTTCCATACTCTTTATCCCCACTATCACATTTTCTTCAATCATCAAATTATATATACTACTAAAACACTTTCTCACCTATTTCTCTATCAACTCAACTTCATTATAATGACCCATTAAGTTCAGTAAATCTTAATCACTCATCAAATAAAACCGATTGAATATATTCCTCTTCTATTCCAAATACTCTTACAACTGTTTCTAAACCAAATCAAACTATTCTCTAATTATCTTAATTTAATCTAGACTATCTCTCTAATAAGCAAGTTTATATGCCTTCCGATTAGTTTGTACCTTAGATAAGAACTTACGCATTTGCTTATCAATCTTCTCATACTACAAACAATCTTACTTAGTGAATTATTTCTTAATGTCACTTGTAAATATATTTTCCAAATAAATCCAAAGTTTCTAAGAATAATCCCAAACTTCGATTATTTCATTCAGTCTCTAAATCACATCTAGAATCTTATTCACATTTGACTTCTGTGACTTTATATATTTATTCACTAACAAATTGTTTAAAACAGCCATTGACTCATCTATATTTTGAAATAATCCTTCCAGTCCTGTCAATAGCAGAATATCAGTATCTTTATGTTAAACTTACTTCAACTCTATCATATCCCATTTTCTCACTTCTTTCTAAATAGATTCATCTATCATTTCTAATTCATTTGCTTTTAAACTTAATTCTATTATTTATTCACTATATTGTTCTAATCCCATTTAATATATCTTCTAAACTTTCATATCTTCATTTATTAAGTTCAATTTCTATCCTATTAATTTATCTATTTCATCCTAAAACTAATTTGTTTATTATTTCTAAAATGTAGATTGTATTTTTTTTAATTATAGTTATTATTAATATTCTTCTTATTCTGATTTGGGTTGTTCTATTAATTCCATATTAGGATTTAAGAGTGCTTTAATGAGAGGAAAAATAGAATTTAAAGAATCAAGCTGATTTTTAAATGAATTTAATTTAGATGAGTTAGATAATTGATTCTAAAACTTCTAAACAAGAGAATTAAAATTTTATAACTAGGATGATAAGTGATTAAGATCAAATTTAATTATATGAGTGTTATTAAAATAATCATAAAAAATATTCCAAGACTATGATGATTACCACAACTATATCCTGAGTTACAATTGCTACTAAATTTAAGGTAATAATGACTAACTCTAGAGAAAATCATTATTAATAATAAAAAACTAATAATTGAACTTAATTATCTTATTTTCCTAACTATCCAACTACCCTCTTAACATTTCCAATTCATTAATAATGAGCTATTCATTAATATTAGTCTCCTAATCTTAAAGATACCTTTAATCTTCAATTTAGTCATTGAGTCCATCAATATCCTATCCTAAAGAAGCAAGTTTATTCTGCAAATCCTTAGTAAATCTCTCTTAATTCTTAGGCAACTAATTCTCAATATTAGCAATGATAGTCATTAATGAAGAGTCCAAACTTACCAATTCATTCACTCTCTACTAATCATCCTTTTGAAACACTATGTTTGAGTTTTCGATTAACTCTCTAATGCTCTACACTTCGTCCCTTATACTATTTAAGTCCCTATTAAATTACTAATTTAATACAATCTAATTCACAAAGTCATCAACACTGATTATCATTCCCTATAATTATTTTTAATAACTTTAATAATACTCCTTAATTTATTAACATCTCTCATTTATACACTCTTATATCATCTTATTACTTCTCTATTATAATTCACTAAGTCCTAATAATATTTCCTCCTTCATACCCTAACACTCTACTCACAACAACCCAACATCAATCTCCTTGACCAATATCAAATTGTAAAACTCTCCGCTTAATTCCAAATACTTATTTAACAATAATTAAATCTTGAATCTATCTTCTGTTCTTCTATCCCTTAGTATTTCATAATCAGTATTATTATCTCTATAATACATATTTAATACATTCTTTAATTCCTATAAAATATCTTCAATCTTCTAAAATCCCTTTTCTATCTTACTCTCTATTTATTCTTCAAATTATTAACTTTATATTATTGGACTCATATAAATATCATTTCCTGTTATCCATTCTCCTCCTATTACTTCATCCCATTCTTCTAATGTGTTAGCATATATTAAAAATTAATCACTTTTTGCAAATTTCTCTATAACACTTAAACTTTCTTTACCTTATGTTAATGTTTGTTTGAAAAAATCAATAAATTTCTCTTTTTTAGGCTCTACTTCTATTATTTATTCTTCTATCTTCAAGAATTCTCTTTTGTATCTTTTTTAATTCTATTAATTTGAATCGTAATTTCAATTATTATTATTATTATTTTATTATTATAATTAATTTTATTTTTCTTAAACTAAAATATCTTTATCATATTAATTAACTTTTATTTTTTAAATTATTTTTTCAGGTGTGGATTCTAAAATATCAACTTTATTAAAAGAAGTTTTACAAAATGATTCCAAATCAAAATTAAGATTTTGACATAAGTACTGTTATTAATTTTCATTTTTAATGTCTTATTATTCAATAAAATCATAATATATTTTTTAAGATATGAGTTTAATATTTTTCAAACTTTATTTATTTTGCACTTTTAATTTAACTTTAAATAAAGGATCTTTTCTTTGAGGAGTAAATAATTCAACAGACTTGGTTTTATTTTTATATTAAGTCTCTAACAATTATTGCATAACTTTTTAATTAATAAATTAAATTTCATTAGTAAATTAATTCTCAAGATTATTGAAAAATTTAATGAAGAGATTAAAACTATTATTGTAAATAATTTAGAGACTGTTTTACGCAATATAATCACAAGTATAAGCTAATCTCAATATTTTCTAACATTCAATTCTAAGCTGACTCTTATGACTGTAGCACATAAACTAAGGAAATCCCATAATATCAATTATATTCTTTTTAGAATTCTTATTATTTGGCTTATTCTAATAGGCAGTTTATTGATTATTAGTCGAACTATCCTATTGATTAATCTCAGACATAATATTAGATCTAAGTTTTTCCATAACTAATGCCAATCCAATCCTGATATTTGTATGCATCTTTTCTCCAAACACTCTCAATTCATCTTCTATTTACCTTTTCCTTCCCTATTAAACACTAATAAAATAATCTAAAGTTTGAGGCTCAATATTAAAGTTATTCTCAATCAAATGAATATTTTGCATTTCCAGACAAATCTCTCTATGCTTTAACACTATTTTATGATAAATCGGATGCAAAATAAATAGATTGGTTTATAAATAATTCCTAAGTTGATTGAATTTGCTCAAATAAAACTAAGTTGTCCATTTCTTTAAAGTTTTCCACTTCTTGAAATTTCTAAAGAACTAATACTAAATAATAGTATTGAACTGATCCCTCTCCCTTATCCATTAGCCTAAATGAGTGAATTCCTTCAATTCTTCATTCTCAAATAATGAAACTCCTCTGCAACTAAGGGTATAATAACTTTTCATCTTATTTGCTTCTATCTCTGGATAACTTATAATATCCAAATTGTAATTGTCCTTACCCTTCCGAAGATAAATGAACTTGTCATTGAAAATTTATCGTTACTTTATTAGTTCGATGAAGTCATCCACACTTTCAATATCCAGAATATCTCGAACCATCTTCCGTCTATCCTCTATACTTATTGACATTTGTTATTATTATTCAATTATTGTTCTGCTCATTATTGAATTATCTATACCTCTTTATCTAAATAATCTTTATTCTTTATTTGTGTATTTATCTATGATGTTTATTGCTTATTAATTATTTTCCATCTATTCTCTAAAAGATGTTACTCATAAACTCAATATTTTACTCTATCCTATCGAAGAACTATTATTTCTATTTTATTTTCTATATGTACAATTAAATAATAATGATTCATCTTATAATTAATAATCTTATTTATAATTTATGTCTGTTTTTATATTTGTTTCATTCTTTTTTATTTATATATTTTTTTAATTCCCACTAAAAATTCTTCTCCCTTAATTTCTTATTGTTTTTATAGCTTAATATTATTATAACTGTTAATCATATTAATCTTATCTTATTTCTTGTGATTATTTTTAGTGAATATTGGGAAGTAATTAACGCTTTTCTTATTACTAAGATTTATTTAAACTATTGTTCTTATCTTAATTTAAACTTTTATTATATTTTACTATCTTTGGTATAATATCTTAAATACTATTATCATTATTTTAATTTATTTTCCTATTAAATAATGATAATCTTTATTTTAATTAGCTATTATTTAAATCTAAGGAATTTCCTCAATTATTTTTTTGATTATCTAAATTAGTATTTTCTTTTTATTTGTAATTTTTTAAAACAAAATATTACTTTTCTTTATTTATTTAATCCATTTAATTTTATTAACTTTAATTTTATTATAATATAATATTAAGAATATCAATATAAGTTATAAAATTCAAATTATAATTTGAAATATTATTTCGGATTTTTATATTTTATAAGTGTAATTATATTCATAAATTATTTTTATAAAAATAAAAAAATAAACAAATAACAATAGTGTTGAATATATAAATATTATAAAAATAATTAAAATTGTACATAAATGATGTAAAAATAATGTGAAATAATATTATTATGCGGTTATTTAGGGAGTGGTAAAACAACTCTGATGTAATACATATTAAAGGTATAACAAGAATTAAAGGTAGCTGTAATTTAAAATGAGTTTAGTGATGGTAATAATGAAAATAATGATAATATTATCGATATTTATAAAGATATTAAAAATGATAATAATGATATTATAAATAATAAAAAATTAGAAATGGGAATAGAATCGCCTTTAATACTAGATGAAGCGGGACAAGTGTTTGACAAGATATATGAAATGCCAAACGGATGTTTATGTTGCAGTGCAAAAACTGACTTACTTTGAGGGATAGAATTTCTATTGGAACAATAAAATTATAAATTAGACTTTATATTAGTGGAGACTAATGGACTAGCAGATCCGTCAAACACTATTAAAGAGTTCTGGGTTGATGAAGAAAGCAAATTCCCAGCCACTCTCAAGAGCATTCAGACTCTTGTCAATGCTCATTCTTACTTCAAAATCTAATCTGATCCTTAAATATAAAATATCTTTACTCGCTAACTCATTTTTGCAGATTAAATATTTATCAATCATATTGTATTTATTATTCATTATTATTATTAAATATTTACCATTATTTATTATTGTAAATTATTTAAGGATAAAGTATAAGACCCTTTTTAATTAACTCTAATTTAATAACATATTTAATCTATCAATCCCATAGCCAATATTTAATTTACAAAGTTTGCATCTATCAATAATCTTAACCTTTTCTTTTCCTCCAAAGGTTTGCATTCATAATCTATTTAAGATTTTAACTTTCATTCAAGTTAAAATATTCATCCATCTCAAATTTAGTATCTTTTTGTTAAGTTTGATTCTTCTCTTTCATTTTAATTTTATCAATTAAATTAATTTATAGCTAATTTACTTTGGGATGAAGAAGAAATTTAAAAAGTTAAGATCATGAGAATCAAAGGGATTTTTAAAATTGAAAATCAAAATCATTAACATAATATTTTTTCACTTCAAGCGTATTATTTTCAATTATATATTAAGGATAGAAGAAATTTATGAAATTTCAGATTCATAAATAGAATGGAAATAAAATTTAACTTAAAAAGTACTAGTTATTTATTAACCATTGGATTAAGAATACGATTTTAAAAAAAATTTTTAATAAAAAATAATGGAAACTTCAATTAACATTTCATGATTTATATTAAATAAAAATATTAAAAAAATAAACTCAGAAACCTTCGACTAATCATTAACTAAAAATAATTAATATTTTAGTTTAACATCGGCCTTTTGGGAAGTCATCATTTAATAATTATTTTTAAATATACAATATATTATTTATTTGTCAATAAAAATTATTATTTTATGATGGATAGTTTGGATATTAAATTGTTCCCAATTATGATTGCATGAATGGTTATTATTGTTGTGGGACTATTCCCATTTAAGATTAGGTAAAAGGTTATTAAGGAGGAGCTGCCATTTATTATTATACTAAAAGTTGTTAAGGCATTCCTATATAAGATTAATTTATATTTTATTAAGGCATTCCCATTTGAGATTGCATAAATTATTAAGGAGGACCCATTTGAGATTGCATAAATTATTAAGGCATTCCCATTTAAGATTGCATAAATTATTAAGGAGGACCCATTTGAGATTGCATAAATTATTAAGGCATTCCCATTTAAGATTGCATAAATTATTAAGGAGGACCCATTTGGGATTACATAAATAATTGTTATTATTATTATTAAGACATTATTCCAGCTAATTGAGACTACATTTAAACAAAATTAGTCTGTAATAGAGGATATTACTGAGTTATAGTATTAGGAATGTATAAACATTTAAATAAAATAGTTCCTGCTACTTCGCCTTTATAATTCAAATGGATCTTCTGTTACTCCTCATCCAGTTTACTCCTATCAATTACTAGGCTCCCTTCCCCAATACATTAGTCTGACTTTATCGATTTTTTATCCATCGCTACTACTTTTATCAAATCCTAATTAAATTTTATTTCTATTTCAAATTGATTGTTCCAGTTTGGGTATTTACCTTATCCTTTTGCTACTTCTGTCCTATATTCCTTTTCATCATATTTCAATATTAAATATGGGCTCATTGAACTTAAACTACTTGTATCATGATTAAGTTCAGCAGTTAAAGGACTTAACTTCAATTTTCCTTACATTTATATTATATCTTTAATTATTTTAAATTCAATATCATAATTATCAACATCTTGATATATTATAATAATAAATAAATGAAAAAATAATGATAATTATTGGATAATAATTTTAATATAGATAAATAGAAGTAGATAATAATAATAATATTGTATAAAATAAAAATGATAATATATAAATACATAAAAATAATGAATATAAATCATGAGATTTGATCATCAAAGTCTACAGGCTATTCAGGTTACTAAACTCTTTTAGTAGGAGGGACAAGAACAGCATAGAATTCTTGATAAGTGAGAGGATCATGCAAAACAACTTCTAGGTTTTTCTTAACATGATGACTAGTTTTCATTCCGACAACTGTACATAAAACATTTGGAATGCTCCTAATAAACTATAAATGTCTTGCTGATAAATAATTCAAAGGTACTTTCTATATATCCAAAGGAACATTTATTAATGTTCCACTTAGTAAAGGAGATGTTGTTATCACGTTTAATCCATTTTCTTTTGCCATTTACAATGTTGTCTTTCTCTCTTCCTGATTCCCTTAATAATTCTCTATGAAAACTTCAGGCATCATTATATTCAATGGAGTCTATATTTTTATTATTTTATTAAAATCATTATTATTATTTATATTAACTTTCTTAATAATTATTATTATTTAATTATTATTAATTATACTTTACTTAAATATACTTAAAATTATGTTGATTTCCAGCTACTTTTTGAGCAATATTAATGATATCATGAAGTTGAATATGATATTAATTATTTGGATCGACCCTAAAACAATTCCAAGTACTAATACCATAATTATTGATTTTTTTTTTCAAAATATTATTTTCAAATAATTCAAAGATAGTAGCTAATTTATGAAACAATACATCTTTAGATAGAGCATAATGGTTTTCGATATTAGTGAGATACATAATATCAATGGTAGATAGCTAGAGATTAACTCTTGAAGTATCAATAGACTTCTAAATAAAGTGTGGATTTAAAGAATGACCATTAACAATTTCATCTAATTCAATTAAACCTTTCTGCATAAACTCTTACACAAACATTTAATTCAAAATATCATTCTAATAATCTTCAGGAATAAATCCACATTTAGCCCCAACAATAATCTATTCTCTTCCAATTCCATACTCTTTTCCTACAAACTTCAATGCATTACCCACAACCCTCTCAGATTACATATATCTCCAATTTATTCCTGTATCTATATAATTCACTCCTCTGCTGTTTATGCTTTCTTATATAGCGTTAAATAATTACAGATCCGTTTATTCATTTATTTATCCTTTATAACTTCCTATACCTATACTACTTATCATGTATTTATTATCGCATGTTTTTCGATAATTAGATTCCTTTACTTTTATTATTTCTTCTCTTTATTACATAAATTCATAAGTTCCTTTAAAATTCGCGCTTCCTTCTAATATGCTTTTATCTTCTTTTATCTATTTAAACATTTATTGGTTCATTCTTTTGTATATATCATCTTCCATCTCTAATTAATGTTATTCTAAATCTCTTTTATATCCTTTTACTATCTTTTCACTTAATATATAAATATTTTTCCGTTTTACTAAACTCTTAAGCATTATTATTTTTATTCAAATCTTTTATTTTTAAATTATAATTTCTTTAAATTTTAATTAATTATAAATTTAATAATTATTTATTTAAATACCCTTTATAAATCATGGATAATAATTAGAATCAATAAATATAAAATTTTCATTAATAAATGAATAATTAGTAATAATTTGATCAATCCTCTATTGAAATATAAACTATGTAATTATTCATAATATATTAAAGATAATTAAATAATTAAAATGAATAAATAAATGATAAAAAATCTGATTAAATTCATTAATTTTCATAGCCAATATTTTCTACTCAAAATAATATTAGATAAAATATTACTGAAACTAATTACAAATAAACTTCATAGTTTTCATTAAACTAAATGAAAAATGAAGATTAATAATAGATTTAATAGGAATAACTTTAAAAAATATAAATAGAATAATTTTAATATTAAGATGCATAAATTATTAGTATGGAACAAATTAAAAATTAAATAAAAGAAAATGATGAAGAATTATTAAATTTATATTTAAATTAGGAAAAATCTATATTAGATAATTAAAATACCTAAATTGCGTAATAAAAAGATATATGTCATTTTCATTACTTTAAATTTAACAAATAAATAAATACTGAAATTAAATACTTAAAAACTGATGATATAATAGATGTTTGTGAAAAAAATATTAAAATTTTAGATGAAATGAAAGTAAACTTAGTTAATATAACAGATAAAGATGACAGTTAAATTATTAGTAATATTAATATAGAAAAATTAAAAGATATTAGTGGAGCTAATATTATTGAATATCATTTAAATCAATAATTCAAATAATAATAAGATTAATTAATTTTAATTGTTGATGAAAATAATAAAGAACTAAATAATATCATTGAGAAAATAAAAAATATTTAATAATCGGGAAATTAAGAATAGGATCATTTGATTTAAAAAAAATAATATTTTTAAAATAAATTAGAATGTTTAAAATAAAATAAAATAAATTAAACTGTGTTTTTATTTTTAGGAAATTAAATATTATATTCTAATTTAAAGTATAATTAATTTAAGTAACTTATAAATAATATTTTTGAAATTTTTAAAACTAGCAAACTTTCAAATTTTTTCTAAAATGATTAAAGTAGTTAAAAAATTAAATTTATTAGTGATATAAAGTAATATTATTTATATAAATTAGAATTGTATAATCTTAATTTAATTTATTAAATTAATAAGTTTAAAACAAGTATTTTCATATTATAGATTAAGAAAATTAAATTTCACAATTTAATTAGGATATTTAAAATTAATAATAAATAAATGAAAATTTTTAAAATAAATGTTCTGAATTAGAATCAATTTATGAGTAAACAAAATAAAATTTATAGTCAAAGTAATTGAATAAAATAAATTTTTAATAATAAAATCAAAAATTAATTTAATAAAAAAATTAATTTAGTTCTGAATTTTAAAATTTAAAAATATAATTGTAAAATGAAAATCAGGAAAATATAATATTATAATAAAAATTAATTTAAAATCTAGATTTGCTAAAATAACACGAAATTTTAAATATTTTTATAAATGATTTTAATTAATAGATTTTTTTTTAAGAAAATTAATATAAAAAAATTGAATAAGAAATATTTGAAATTGAAGAACAAATATAAATTTATAATAATAAAATTTAAAATAATATTTTAAATTAAAATATCAATGTTTAAAAAATACAAAATGAAGATCAAATTTTTAAAAAAAATTAATTAGAATTAGATTTATTGATTTTCTAAAAAAATAAATATAATTAAAAAATAAATTATGTTTAAGGATTAATAAATCAATAAAATTATATAAATAAAAATTAATTAAAAAAATAAATTAATAATATTACATTATAAAAAGAAAAATAAGAAATAAAAGATTAAAAATAATTGAAATCAAATAAAGCTGAATAAAATTTACAGACTAAAAATTATATTTAAGAATAATTATAATTATAAAAATAATACATTTAAAATGAGAAAATATAAATTAAGGAAAATTAATCGAAAATAGCAATTAATTTTATAAAATAAAGCTTAAAATTAAAAGAGGGAATAGGAATAATTTTAATATCTATAATAATTAATTTAATAATAAATAATCAAATTTTAAATTGATAATATTTATATAAAATATAATATTATATGTATAAATTATTTAATTAAATATTTTATGCCAGGAATATTAAATAAAAGCAAAAAGATATAAAAAATTAAGAATTAATAAGAAGATTAGACTAGTAAAGAATCAGTAGAGGAAAAATAATTGATAGATATATAATAATAAATATATTATGATAATGGTATAGAATTAATAATGAAAAATACAGATAAAATATATTTAATTTAGTAAAATAAGACAGTTTTAGTTAATGGTATAATAGAAATAAGATTAATAAAAGGAATATTAAAAATAAATGAAATATATGTTTAAAATATTAATTAATTTTATTAAATAAAAAGTTAACACCCGAATTCTTTAATTTAATTAAATTTAATAAAATAATAATAAATAAAACCTGTAGAAGACTATTTAAAATAAATCGAAAATATTTTACCGATTTCTTAATAAAGTTATAATAAAATATTGGAATTAGTATAGATTCATTAAGATTACAATATTATATATGTTTGAAATATCAACAAGATAAAAAATATGCCATTCAATATAATTATAGACTAAAAATAAATATTAATGAATAATTGCTTATAATTTAATGAAAATTAAATTAAAATAGTAGAAAGAATATTTGAAAAAGATAAGAAAAAAAAAAAAATAATTTTATTTGTAGGTAATAAAAATACAGGGAAAAGTAATATGGCGATATATTTAATAAATAAGTTACTAGAATTATACCCTTGAGTGAATTTTATAGATTTAGATTTAGGATAATAAATGTTTAATATACCTGGAACTATAAGTTAGATTTAATTTACAGAGTACATCTTTGATAACTTAAGTTCTAATTTTTATGATTAGAATATTATAATCAGCTATTTCATTGGAGAATTTAGTCCTAACCATTAAAAATAATTTTTCTATGAAAAAGTATTAAGCATGGTAAACAATTGTAAAATTAATATAATAATATATCAATAATATTTATATTATTAGAAAGTAATGATGAAATTCCTTTAGTTATTAATACTGGTGGTTTCATAATGAATGTTGGCGAAATTATTCTTTTAGACCTTATAAATATCATTAAGCCTTTTGATATTATATTTTTAAAAGAAAATTCTGCAAACGATAAAATATAGATATAAAATAATAAAATCAAAGATGAATTTCTTTGAATTTAAAATAATAATAGATTTACTCTTTTGCCTAGCAAAATATTGAAATAAATTAATTAAGTTAATATTTAAGAATTTTAAATGCATGAATGTAATGTTGATTTAAAACAATTTCAAAATATTCATTAATAAAAATTAAAGAAACAAAATAAAGATATTAATATATTAAAGCATTTTAATAAATCTTAATTTAACGCCTCTTTTTTTTATATTTAGTAATTAAACGATCAAAAATATTTATGTGATAATTATAAGTATATTTAATTTTAATAAAATGATGTTTAATAAGAATTGAATTACTAAAATTCAACAGAAAAATATCAAATATTAGTTTTATTTACTAAAAGTTTAGTAGCTTTATTAGATATCAATTATATTTTTAAGGGGTTAGCTTTTCTCGAATAATTTATATTAAATGAAAATGCAGATGAATTTTAAATAAAAATAAATTACAATAATTCTTTAGATTCAATAAAGTATATTGTAAGGAGTAATGAATTTGATTTTTCACAAGATTTTTATCTTTCAAATATAGATTAACTTTATAGCATATAAGAAGTTTAATATAATTTGAATGCATAAATTTATTAACCTCCTTTTATATAATCAAATAATTAGAATATTATAGGAAATAATCCATTTTAATCTAACATAAATTTATTTAAGTCAATGTGATAATTTATATTTTATTTTACCTTAAATTATTATTAAATATAATTATATGAAATTAAAATATTTCTAAAGTAATAGAATTCTTTAATAAAAATAAATTACTAAATGGAATTAGGTTCTTAATTTTATATAATTATTTTAAAGAAAGAACTCGATGATTTCCTGTTAGAAATAAGTGAATACAAAAAAATTATTAGATAAATAGTTATATAAGAAAATATCACTTTCAAAGATATTTATGGAGTATCTGATTATTCTGATAGTGAGTAATCAGATTAAGAAAATTCAAACTAAATCCTTCATAAAAAAATAAGAAAAATTAAGAAAAATTTTAAGTGATAAATTAGAGTAATATAATTAAAGTCTAAAATAATAATATAAATTAATATAGTAAAAATAAAAAGTATTAAATATATTTTATAGTAAATTTGAAATTATTCTAAAATCATATGAAATTGTTGTTTATTTGGAATTATTAATAAAATATTTTAATTCATATTTTAATCAAATAATTATTAAATATAAATGTATTTAAAAAGCTTAAAATATATTAAAATAAATAATAATAAATTATTTTTATTATAATATAAAAATACTGGCTATTTTTTTAATTTTATAAATATAAATAAACTATAAGTAAATATTATTATAAAATTTAATATTAATTTTATAATTATTTATTTTTAATAAACTCTATATAAACAAGAATTTATAAAGAATATAATAAAATAATACATAATGTATATAAATCAAATAAATGATAATTTGTAATTAATTTCGGATAGATTCTCAGCTAATTTCTTCTTATGATTTTGAATAGTCTTGTCCCTGAGTGTGACATCATTAATCATATGTATACATATCTGAGTCTAACGCGCTAAATTAAGGAGATAAGAAATAAGAGACCGATTCTTATTATTGTTATTAAGTTCCAACAAATCAAGATACTCCTACTCAGACCACGGCGAAACTTGCCGTAACAGAAGATACTACACCATTTCAGCACTATCCTCTTATACTGCAAAGTATAATGGACTACGGCCGATTATGTCAAGGCAATCTAGTTTAGGATTATATTGCTCAAGGATCTTCATAATCTACATATTATCTTTTTTGCAAGCCCAATGAACTCCTGTCATGTACATCTATTTTATTTTATAAAATTCTTTTTTAGAAATTATTTTTTTTTATATTTTTATTTAATTTTTTTATATATTTTATATTTTTGTCTTTTGCTTATTTTATGTTTTATTTATTTAAATTCATAGTTATTTTTTATTATAAAATATATTTAGTGTACTTGATCTACTTCATTTATTAAATTTGAATCTTTTATTAAACTATTTTATAATATAATTTGGTTATTCTATTTTATAGAATCGAAAAACTCTTTACTATATTTACTAACATTTGTTTTTTTTTTCATAAAATCATAACTCATAACTTATTTTTTTAGTTTATTTTATTTTTTTAATTTGTTAAAATTCTATTGAAATTTTAATTAAGAAAAACTTAATTATTTTTATTATTATTCACTTATTTCATGATTATCTTTATCCATATAAATTTAAAATAAATTTTATTTAAAATCTTTTTATTATTAATTCTTTTATTCTCATGAATTTTTATCATTATTCTATATTTTGTCTCTTTTTATTTGTTGCTATTTTATATTTCAAAATTATTCTGTTATTTTTTTGATATTTTGTTAATATTATAAAGTAGTTTTTTGAATTAATTCTTTCTAAATTTTTCTATGAATTTTCTTTTAATTAAAACTGTCATCAATTTAAGTTTATTTTAAATTTATAGCAGTTTTTGATCTTTAAATTTAATTTAATTTTTATTATTATTAATCATTTTTTAATTAATAATTTTATTTATTTTACATATTTTATTTATCATTTTATATATTCTCATTTTCTTCAATTTTCAAATATCAATTTTAATTAGAATTAAGTATTTAAACATTATATTCATTTTATATTTATAAAACATGATTGATTTTTTAATTAATATTAAATTCTTTTTAACTTTAATTAAATTTTCTATCAGTTAAAGGAATTTATAATTATTATTAATTATTTTAATTTAGCTTATTATTTTTAATATTATTAAAATTATATTATTTTTAGTTTTTAAATGTAAAGCTTTTTGATTTATTAATATTTTAACTATTTTATATACTTAAAATATTAAAATTTTTATTTATTTTTTAAATTTAATAATTTCAATCTTCATGAATAATTCTTTTTCCTGAACTTTTTATCGATCTTTTAGATAAAATATCTACTTTTAATTATACTTATTCTCTAAAATTATTTTGATAAAATTAATAATCTAAGCATACTTCTTCTTATTTTTATTTTTGTTGCATTTATTATTTATCTAATAGCTAACTTAATGAGCTTTTTTAAAAAAGTTTGATGTATTATTTATTTTAATTTTAAAGTTATAATTATTAAATTTATATTTATTTTTATTTTATTTATTTTTATTCATTAAAAATTTCTAGCTTTTTTCTTAATTTTTCTTTTCTATTTTCGTCATTTAATATTGTTAAAACATTACTATTTAATTTATTATATTAATTAAAATTATTATTAGGTGAGCTTGAATTCCTATCTTCTTAATTATTTAATTCTATATTCTAAATTTTTATTTTTATTTAAGGATTCGGAATCATAGATTTATTGATAAATACTTCTAAATCGTTATTGATATATTGAATATAATATAATAAAAAATGAAAAATAAATATAGTTTCATTATTATAAATTATTATTTTCTTATATTTTTATATTTTCTTGTATCTTATTAAGGTCATTCATTATATTATTGTAATTAAGGACATTTTATTAATTTTGATTACAATTTAAATTTTTTTATTCATATTGTTTTCTTAAATTTAAAATATAACTATTTTATATAAAGGTTTTTGATGTTTTTCCTTCTTCTTTTTTTTATTGAAATTAATTTTAATTATTATTTTATATTAAATTAAATTAATCTTATTGTATAATTTAAATTCAGTTTTACAATTAATTAAAATTATTTTTATTTTCATCAAATCCTATTTATTCTTTTTATTATTTTTATGAAATTAATAACTATTAAAATAAACTTGTTTTATTATCATTATTTAATTAATTTGAAATATTGTTTGGTTTTTTTTATACAATATCTTAAATATTTTAATCTGTATCATCAATAGCAACTAATAAATTATTGCCTTATTTTTTAATAAATAAATAAATCCAACTTTAAAATATAAAAATATTATTTACATTTTAAGAATATCTTTATTTTAATAGTTATAAGATTCAATTTAAGTTATATCTAAAATACTTTAACCTAAAAGTTCATAAAATTTATAAATAATAGTTTTGATAATTTTAAAAGTAATAGCTTCATCATCTTAATTATTAGGTTTAGTATTGAACAAAACAAACTTAGTGAGACTTAAGTAAATGTCAAATTTTATAAATATTTATTAGATATTTATTTCTTTTATTATAATTGATAAGCAATTAGATAATTTTAAGAGACATTTCATTAGAATTCCATTATACTTATTGGAATCATATTCAGCATTTTGAATGTAGAGAGGAATAATTTCAGGATCTATTTAAGTTAAATTCATTCTTTTTTTGTTTTGAATAGTCAAATCTAATAGGATTAAGTAAATATCATTAGGAGAATTTTAATCCAAAAAATCTAATATTATCTAACTACTCCAATCAAAAATTGTCTTATTTGTTTTTTAAACCTGTAATAACAGAATCAATTGCAAATGCAAAGTTTATAATTTTGTATTGTACTCTATAAGATTAAGAATATTTTTATTGTTATTTAATTTTTAAAATAAATACAGGAAATATGAAGTGAATTATTAATTTTAATTTTAATCATATTCTAATTTTATTTCTCTGAATATTATTTCATTGAAAATTATAAAACAGTAATTGATTCCGACTTTATCTTGATTGTTTAATTCTATATATTGTAAAATATCACATAAAGATTAATGTCGTTGTAATGAAGTAGGATTTTATATTATTTAAGTTAGTTTTTTCAAACATGAATTAATTTAAATATTATCATTAATATTCATATTTTAATAAATTTTATAAAAGTTTCTTAATTGATTTTCTAAAATAATTTATGTGTTTTCTATGGCGAATTAAAATATTTATAGATGAAACTGTCCAAGATTATAGACCAATTATTAGCTGATCAAATTAAACAATTTATTTTTGAATTAAATAGCTTGTTAAGACTAATCATTTTTAAGATGATTTAGTATTGAAACAATTTATTTAGAAATGATATTGTAATTAAAATTAGCAAAACTTTTAATTAAAAGAAAAACTTATTAGTCAAATTCATGAGTTTTTTTGAGAATTTAAAAACAAATATTGATGATTTAATAATAAATAGTATCGGAAATTTAGAGTCCCAAATTTAAAAAGTGATTAAGTTATCTTATAATTGCTGAGACATCATTATTATTTGAGTAAACAAAATTATCAGAAAATAAGATAAGGTAGTAGTAATAAGTTAGTATCTAAGGATATTCTATTATAATCTATTCAATTATGAAAAATTCATTTATAAGATATTGAATATTGTTATCAAGATTATTCATTATAATAATTGATTAATAAATTTTCAGAGGTAGTTTCTCTTAAAGGAATTCCTAAATCTGTTGTTTTGATATATCATCTATTTTCTCTTCAAAAAATATTTATTATAATCTATAATCTACTTATTCTAATCCTAAATTATTTTTTTATTAATTTTATTATATTTGTTATTATTGATTATGCATTTGTAATTTTTTTTAAAATACACTTTACTCTTTCTAAAATTATTATTTTTATTATTCCAATTACTATTCTTTTTAAATAATTAGCTGTTATTGCTAATTTAATTATTACTATAATTTTTATAATTCTGATTATTATTTCTAAACTTATTATTTTTCTTAAATGCTTTGGTTTTATTAGATTGTAAGTTATTATTGTTGAAATAAAATTTAATTTTATTATTCTTTCATCTTTTGTTCTTATATATAACATTAATTTAATTAATCTTTTATACTTTATTCTTTTATATTAAATTAGTTTAATTAATCTTTAATCTTTTATTCCTGCTCTAAAAAAATTAAATTGTTTGATTATTATTATTATTAAAATATTTATTGGTTGAAAGTATTGTTTTATAAGAAAAGATCTTACTCTTGAAAATTAATTAAGATATTTGAAGAATATTATTATTATTATAAACAAGCATTAATAGGCATAATTTCCTCAATGAATGAGTTATCTTTAGACTAATTATAAGCACTAAGAATAATATTATCAATAACTTTATGATGAATATCCTTGACCTGAGTCTTGAAAACTAGATAAGAATTTCTGGGTATTTTCATTACAAAAAGCCTAATAATTTAACAAGCTAACTTCCTGATAAGAGTATTCTTATCAATAATGGAATATATTAAAATCTCAACAATCGTTGGATATTATTATTACAAAATAAATTAATGCTAGCTCAACAAATATTGCAATAAATCTACTTTCAACTCTATCTGCAATTTCTAATCCAATAATTATTATAATATCAAATTCAACAGGAATTAAATCCCCATTAATTCTTGAATTGTCATTAAATTCAACCATATTTCTTGCTTTATCTAAGTATTCTTTTCAGCCAATGTTTAAATCATTACTATTGTTATTTGTTTTATATTTATGTTATTTTATCCATTCACCTGATTCAAATACAAAACTATTATGCAATCTATAAATAAACATATTAATTGTTTCTTTAATACTAAATTTATACTCTTTTTTTTTATTTATGTGTTTAAACTATTTAGAATATCTTATATTCCCTGTTCTAATACATAATAATTATATAATTAGATTTGTTCTTTAATTTATTTTATTATATATTCTACTTTTTTCCAATCTTATTCTTGGTCAAACTTTTTCACTAAATTTTCTATTTATATTTTCTATAAAATATCGCACTTTTTCTATTAAATCTATATTATTTTTTATTAAAATTTTTTAATTAATTAAAATATAAATTATTAAACTTGTGAATTTTTTTTAAATTAAATAAATAACTCAGTAAGTTCTTCTTTAGAATTAACTAATTCATAAATTTAATCTATTATTTATTAAAAGTTGCTTGAATTTATAGATTAAATCAACTATTAAATCTAAACAATTTTATTATTTTGATGATTTTGCTGATTTTATAATTAAATATCAATTAGATTAGATGTATTTTATTATTATGGTAATTTTTTATTTTTTTATTGAATTTAAGTTATGATTTCTTCAATTTTAACGATCTTTTATTAAGCAATTCCTTCCAAAGTATTTTTATGAATTTAGTTAGCTTAATTTAAAAATAATAATTATGAATTAGCAAGATACTCAGCAATCAACTATTAAGTAGCATCTCTTACTTCTCTATTGCTATCATCAATTAAAGATTTTGCCTATAAAATAATGACTTTAAAAAGATTTATTTAATTGCTAGAAGATTTACAACTTTTACCTTTCAAAAGTTCAATTTATTATACTATTTTTTATAACAAAACAATCAAAAATTAAACAATATTAGATCTTAACAAAGGATTTTTATCTTTAATAGCAGCTTTGATTTCTTCATGAATATCTTCAAGAGTGAGACTAAACAAAAAATTATTCATAGTTTTAGTAGCTTCTGCATTCAATATCTTATTAGAATCTTTTAATTTATCCAAAACAATACTAAATAATATTTTAGAAGAATTATAAAAATGTTTCCTTAACCCATTATTAAGACACTACAATATTTTAAGTCCAGTAATGACAATTGTGACATTTTTATCAGTAAGAATCCTCTTAATATACTAACATAAATGCATAATATTATTATTAACATACTTAACATGTTTTTTTAACATGATCAATTGAGCATCTAACTTCTCCTTCCTCTCCTACCACTTCTCCAATTTTAATACCGCATTACACTATCCTTCACTCATTCCTTTACTAACTACATCAACTGCCTCACTCACTTCATACAAATCCACTTTCTCATTTTCATTCTCATTCTCCTCATTATTATCATTATTAACCAATATTTTCTTAGCCTTAATCTCTATTTTTAACTCACTATACTCCTTAAAAAACTTTTCTAATTCTTATAATTGACTACTTTTCAAACATCCTGTATATTACTTCACAACTTCTCCCAACCATTTATAAGATTCTTTCAATAAATTAAATGACTCATTTCTGACTTAAGAATTGGTTGAAGATTAATACTATTCCATTTTAGAAAGAAATAGAGGAATAATATTCAGATTTTTATATCCGTAATCTGCAAGTAATTGCAAAATCAATAATAATGCTTGTATTTGAACCTTGTTATTCTTATGCAGACTAGCTTGTTGTAAATTGCAAAGGAAAACAGCTTATTATTCCTTCATATTTTTACTAATAATCAATTCGAATATCTTTATCAAAATATTAATACTTTTTTCCTTTACTTTTAATACTTATGAGCACTTTTCTAGCAAAATCTTAATTATATTGTCCAGGTTCAGATTTTATAAATCATATTTCTCAATAAATTTTAATAATGCTTAAAGGATAGAGTCTAATGCTGCAGGATTGCTCTCATTTAAATGTTGATCATAATTCTCAAATATTTTCATATCTATCTCTTCTTAATTTTCTATTTTCTTTATTATCTCATCAAATGCTTCTTTTTTCATTTTCCATATTTTTGATATCATTCTCTCTTCTAAACTCTTCTTTATCACTATTATCTCCTCATTATTCATTTACATATTTTATCCGTCATTGATTATCTACATTTCTATTTATTATTTATTTTGTTTTAATACCTATTAATTTATTAAAATCTATAACCTTCATTTCTATTTTCTATTCTTCCAAGTCCATTTTTAGTAAACTTTTTAATTTTATATTATTATTCTATATTTTGAATTCAAATAATTGGTATTAATATACTAATTATTATAATGCTACTTAATTTTTACTCTATTTAAATTGCTTAATTTTATTTTATATTTTTTATTTAAATTATTTTTTAATTGATTAATGTTTTTATTTAAAATATGATAATATAAATAAATAAATATTTATTAAAAAAAATATTTTTTAATTTATATATTTCAAATTTTCAATTTAAATTTTTATTATTGTTTGGTTTTATTATTCGTTAAATAATTTAAATGTTTTAATCGAGTATATTTATCATATTTTAAATATTTTAATTAGGTTTTTCTTTTTAATAACTATTATTATTTTTAGTTTGATTTTTAAAAATAGCTTTATTATTTATTTTCTAAAATTTAAAATATTAAATACTTAAAAATGTAATTAGTCTAAATTATTCCAAGTATTGAATTTTTTATTGATATATTAATAATTCTAATCTTTAATAGTATTAATGTAAGATTTATCAGACTTCTAACCAGATTTATTTTGAATTTGAAGTGAATTAATAGATAACTTTTTATTGTGAGATATTTAAGTAGAAGTATTAATATTAGACTTAAATAATTAGAATATATTACTTAATTAATTTTTTTAGATTAATTATTGAGAATTAGTTTGGCTTTAAAATTCTTCTAAAGCTAATCTGATAGAAAATAAGTAGCAGGTCCAGGACTATTGCCTTAAGCTGATTAAATATCTCTTTTAGATTTTTTAATAGAATAAAAAGGTCCTTATGATTGCAAAAGAGAAAAATAAAAACCTGGTCCTGGGTTTTAGTTAACTTTCTAAGAATTCCTTTAAGAATTTCCAATTTTATTGGCAGGATTGAAATTAACTACAATTGATTTATATGACTCCAAATTGTAAGTACCAACTCCTGGAGTCTCACTATTTTTTTCTCTTTAAGTCTTTCTCGCCATACTAAAACTCGGACTGCCTTATATTTCCTTTATTTCGTAGCTACCTGGTCCTAATTGCGCATTCACTTTTTCTTGTCTTTACTTCTCCTTCCCGAATTTATGATTCCCTCATTAGGATTTAAGAATATCCCAATCATAATTCCCAGGACCTGGAATCTAGTTATTCAATAATTTCAATCTTTATTCATTTCCTATTCTTATTTAATATTTCTTAAATTTTATTATCATACTTTACGTTAGGAGGGTTCTTTTTGCTTTGCTTTTTTGGATCATACTAACCTGGTCCAGGAACTTTGTTATCATATTCTTTAATTCTTTTTTCTTTTGAAAAATTACCTGGCATAGTTACTTAATAAAAATATTTAATATATTTATATGTTTACTAAAAACAGACTTAAATCAGTAGTTAAATATAAATTAAAAAAACTTGTTATTATTAATTAAATTAAGGCAAATAAACAATGGAACTTATAGTTTAAAATACATAGATATTTCAAAATAAATTATAACTAATTTCCTAGACAAGCTCTTCTTCATATGACTCAAATTAAGAAAACAAACTTTAATGTTAGAAAAATAATTTACTTTAAGCGCTTGATAAACTTTCTATTAATACAAATAATCTTTAATAACAAAGAATAATATTGAGAGAAATAAAGATAAACAAAAAAATTAAATTTTAAGTTTAGCAAATTCAAGATAAAAATGATTTTTAAAACAAAATTAAACAAATTTAAAAAATGAGATGATAAATTTTGATTTTATATTTAATATATTAAAATTTTATATTAAAAATATCATGTCCAAAGTATTATATTATGATCAGCTCCGCAACTAAATATCCAAGGCTGTTTTGGATGAAATTCTATATCTAATACTCCTATTTCTTGTGTATATTTATGACCCCTAAGCATTTTAAGAGGAACTATAAGTGCATTTTGCATTAAGTCGTTATAAACATTTCCATGAAATATATTTATTTAACCTTTTAAATAATAAAAATATTATTGAAAAAAGATAATATAATGACATATTAATATTTCAATAGAATAATAATATAATATAATAATAACATAATATAAAAAGATGAATAAGTTACAATCGTCAGAACAGGATGCAAACAGTGGATAACGGGGATGAAATTTGACACTTCTAACTGCCTTGTTATGATACTTCATAGTTTTATAAGGAGTATTAGCAAGATCAAGATCAAACCACATTACCTTCCTATCAAAACTACCAACAAGTATATTATCTCCCTTAGGATGAACATGGATACTACTATTCCACTAAGCACCTCCTAACAGTTTTTTTATCATTTAATTTTTAGCCAAGTTATAAATATAAACACTTTTCCTACACATTAGAATAAGCAAAGGTTTACTAGGATGGAACACAGCTTTCTCTAAGTTACTTTTAGACTTACTAAATGGTCTTTAAGATTATCCTTTCGATAAAGAATGTACCCAAATCACTTCATTTTTCTTTGAACTCGAAGGACACACAGATAACAAGTAATCTCCTTTACAATGCCAATCTATTTACTTAATTGCAAAATCTAGCTTTATCGAAAGCCTCAATTCCTATTTAGAATCTTAATTAAATTTCCAATTTATTCCATGCTAATCAATAGAAGCTGCCTTTTAATGTGCATTATATGACTAATCAAGCAATGTCTAATTAAAAATCTATTAATGAAACATAAGTATATCCAAATTATATAGAAGTATCTATTAATCATTAGCAACAGCCAATAATCCACCTCCAATTACATGATTACTCCATTATACTTAATAATTAATGCCTTCTAGTTAAAATTACTTAAGCACTCTGGCAGTAATTACATCCCAAACAATAACAATTCCTTACTCATCACAACTGGCCAAATACTATCCAGTATTATTAACTGAAATAGATCTAACTCTACTCTAATGACCCTCATAATTCAAATTGATCTAGGTTGGAAAAGGTCTCAATTGATCCGGTTTAGGCATATTAGGTATTAGACTATCTGGATCAATATCCAACTTCTTTTTCCTTAATCTTGGTTATAAATACAAATCCATACATCTTTCAAACCTCTCCAACACCAGATTTTAATATCCTTCAACTCTCCTTAAACTACTATATTTTTTAGGAATAAAATCAATAGTCCTCTCATCTGGATCTTTCTCCTCCCATTACTTTCTCTCTTCTTCATCAAACAAATATTCTTCACTAGGATTATAACTTTCCTAATGTCCAGGTAACTTCAATTTAGGAGCCACTATCCTTTCTAAACCATTTTTTATATTATTATCACTTTATTCCCAAATATCAAATAATTCCTCTTCCTTCTCCTCTTTATCCTTTTTTAGTTTTATTTTACCTTGTTTTATTCCCATCACCAATTTATTCACTAATTTTCTTTCATACTCACTAGCCATGAATTTCTTTTTTGACTATGGAGCAGATGATAAAGGGAAAAGTCCTTCATCCCAATCGAATTCTACAAATATTTCTTCATCCTTTTAACTATTTGCATATCGTCTGTTTCTAATTCTATCTAGTAAATCCAATTGTTCGTCACTTAAAACTATATCCTTATCATTTAATTCATCTCTTATTGTCTTCCACCAATTTTCATCTTCTGTTTTTTTTATAAGATCCTCTAATTTATTACTTTATTTCTACTTTAATATTTTCTTTGCATCTAAATCATATCCTTAAATATCCATCTCCTAATACCATTCTCTTGGAATTACTCCTCTTCTATTTTTTATATCTTCGTTATCACTATCATTAGAATCACTTGAACTATTTACATAATCCTTTTCTTTTTCTTTTCTCTCTTCCTTTTATTTAAAGTTTTTCTTTATATTTTTCACCTTCATTATTGGATATCTAATTATATACTCTTATTATATTTATTATATATATATTTAATAAAATATTCAACATAAAACTTATTTAACTAAATTTGGATATTTATAAATTAAATATTTATATATAATTTATTTTTTTAATTATTAATTTCAATTTTAATTATTATTTTTTTTATTTATTTTTAATTATCTTTATTATTTATTTTCAATATATTCAGTAAAACTTTCACATTATTCATCATCATTATCTATTTTAAATCTATATTCTTCAAAATCTATCCAATTTTATTTTTATTACTAATTCTAAACGAAATTATAATTCTATGTTTTAATTGATATTTATTTCTATTATTTCTATTTTTTTTAATTTTATAATTAATATTTCTCTAGTTTTTCTTAAAAATTATAATCAAATTAATTTTAATTTTATTCAATAATATTTTATTGTTAATTAAATTCATTATTTTTTTTTTCACAAGACTAAAACTTTTTTAAAATCTGTTTTTCTTTTAATTGATGTTATTTTTTTATATTCAATAAATTTTATATATAAAATTTATTGTAATCAAAGCACTAAATTTATATCATTTATTGTTCACTAATATTAATTATACTAACTTTTCATTAATCTTTTCTTAAAATTTTATTTTTTTATTAAATATGTTTAAAATTTTTATAATTTTATTTACTCTTATTTTCATTTTATATTTATTCTTTTTATTATTTATTTTTATCCTTTTTATTTGAATCCATTAAGTTATTTGCTTTAAAATTAAAAATGTTAAGATTTTAAAATTTATTATTATTAATTGATTCTTAAGTTTTTATAATTTAAATTAAACTTAATTTTTATTCATTTTTTAAAATTCAATTGTCTTATATTTACTATTTAAATTTTTTATTATTTTTATCTTAAAAAAAATTATTCTTCTTAATATTTAATAAACTTTAACTATTTATTTATTAAATTTATAATTAATTTATATTTTCTTAAATATTGTTCAGTTATTTATTTTAATAATTTTAAAATTTATATTTAATTGAATTAGTTTGCTTATCATTAAAATATGTGATTTAACTTAAATATTTTCATTCAAAATTAGTGATAGGTCTTTCAGAAGTGTTTTTATAAAAATTTTCTAATGATTAATGTTTATTTTAATTATTTTAAAATGTAAGATTATCATTTTTAAAAGACTTATAATGAGCTGATTCAAGTTTTCTAGTTGACCTCATTTAAAATAAAAGTCTATAAATTATATATTTAAAATTAAAGGGAATAATAAAAATATAATTTAAAAATAAGTTATTAAAATGATGAACTATATTTTGAATGATAATAATCGTTATGCTTCAATGGAGTGTTACGTTTAAGGAGCAACAAGGCCTTTATATTTTAAAAGACCAATAGTAGCAAAAATTTAAGACATGCCTATTCATCTAGCTCCTAGACAAGAAATGATGTAGCAACAAGAAATAGAAGAAAATCAATTATTATTAAAACAATAAAATCAATAAGAAGAGTAATTCATGAAAACAGTTCAAGTACAAACTGATTTCAGAGAACAAGAAACCTAAACTATTCCTTACACTCCTAAAGATTACATTTTAAGAGACAACATTATTCCTGAAGTATTAGACCTTAAAGATAAATACAAATGGGGATAAGGATTACCTGTTACTTATGAAGAATTAGATAGAATTGAAGAAGATCGAGAAGAAAAATGGTTTTAATATGCTTTACCTCCAATAAGTGATGAAGTTTCATTCATTTTAAGAAGAAAGTTGATGGAAGAGTAGGAACTAAGGAAATGGACTAATAAGGAAAACATCATTAAGAAAGAACAGAATGAAAAATTATATTTGTTATAATCTGGATTAATAGAAAGAGAAAAAGCAGTTGAAGAGAAAAATTCATAAAGGATTGAAGACATCAAGATAAAAAAGACTGAACATAAAAATCGATTGATTGCAAAGATTCAGAGGAGAAAGATTAAAGTATTAAGAAAACAATTGAAAAGAAGGAAAAGCATTGATATTTATCAGGTTAGTCAGACCAGAGATATTATTGAAGATTATGCTAATTTTGGATCAACTGCTTATGCTGGTATTACAAGATAAGGACTTAGTCTAGACAAACTAGCAAACAAGTTTGAAGTTCAGCCTATTTCGCTTACCACTTATTAAGGTATTTAAGAATTAGAGAAACAGTTGCCTTAGAAATTCTTCGAAAATCATGTAAAGAAGCCTGTTGAATTAAACAATAATAAGAGATTCCAATTGAATAGTGATTATACTCGTATGGAAATTTCTCATATTTAGGCATTGAGAAAGGCTCAGCAGATGATGATAGATCGTAAGAACAACAAGGAAATCATTGAAGAAAAAAGAGGAGTCTATATCAATGACTTTAAAGACAGACCCCCTACTCCTATCTTCAAACATCTTCATATAGATGATGATGAAGAGTTGATCAAAAAGAGAGAAGACAAAACTAATTAGTAATAAGACGGAAATTTAGCTGATTTCGAAGTTAGAGCCAATATTTAGCAGAGATTCAGTAAAAGGGAATTAGCAGTTATTCTCTTATAGAAACTCATTAGAGGTCGATAAATGCAAAACATCATGTATGAAGGCAAAGAAAAAAGAATGGCTTTAATTGATGAGTTGCTCAAAGTCGCTAAAATCCAAGATTTGCCAGAAGAGTAAACTGAAGCTATTCTATTAAAAATGCATTAAGAAAAAGTTAAAGAAGCTTTATTAGAAGGAATCTAGGGAGAAATAGTGGCTCAAACCTTCGATGGGTTGTCTAAAGAATTATTAAGGTTCTAGCAAGAAAGGAAAATCCAGAAAATTGTATAAATGGCTGATGAAGATAGGAGAAAAAGGGAGTTCATTGAAAGTGGAAAGAGATAAGCAGAATTAATTTTCAGAGATAGAGAGTAGGTTTTGTATGATGAAGTTATGAAATTGCATCATAGCACTGTTGATAATTATATTGCCAATGTTATTAAAAATACTATTCATAATACTAGTCATAGATAAGCGCAGATCATGACTAATCTCAGGAACCAGTAAATCAAAAAACCATTAGAAACTTATGAACATAAAATTAATAATCATCAAGTTATTATCAGGGATCTTATCACCTCTTTTCTCAATCCTAATATATCAAGAACCAAAGTTGCAAGACAATGTAACTAATTATATTATAATTATCATATCATTATCAATATATTTCATATCATTATCATGATATTATCATCATAATTTAATAGTGGAATTGGAACAACTGAGATATGATGAGACATCCAAAAAAGCTTTAAACTAATCATTGGTTAACTTCGGAAAAGGGAAGTTAAATTGATCAATTTTTATATAATATAATAATAAAGATATAATGACAAAAATGAAGATATTAAAAGTATTAGTGATTTTATTAACAATATATGGTTTAAGTATTTAACAAACAATACAGCCGTGCACAGGAGATAGATCAAAATTTTGTGATATGATGATCATCATATCTCAAACTGTGAATTGTTCTAACTACAATCTAGACCCAAGCTCAAATAAAAACTTCCTCACATCTGAACTAAACCCTCTTATTTCCCTTCTAACATCAAATTCAACAATAATAACTCAACTTTAAGATAATACTAAATGATACCATTTAAATATAACTTTATTCCTGTTACCTTCTATTTCCCAAACTTCTTAATGTTCTGACAACTATTGTATGTAGTACACTTCCTATAGTAATCCTTTTCTCTTTAACAATCTTATAACTTACTAGAACATCACTTAAACTACTTTGCAAGTCATAGGTACCGACCTCAACTGTCAAACCAAAATAGCTTTATGTGGAAATACTATTTTCAATCAATTCACCACTATTATCTTCAATAACATTTAATTTATCATTATTTCTTCAACTTCCACATTATGTCCTGTTTCTAAAGTTAATCAAATAATACTTTCTAATTAAAATTTCAGAGAACCTTTGAACAATAATATTCTTTTTGATAATATTTCTCTTAACATCTCTAAAATCACTTATCTCAATTCTAAATATAGCACATTGACTAATTCTTAAACTATTAGTTTGTTTTAAATTATTGTAAGTCATGAATTCAATCTCATATAATTTTCAAATTTCAATTTTAGTAACTAATACACTAACAATGCAGCTCTTTTACCTCTCATTTCAATTACAGCCACTTAGAATTAATAATGGCTAAAATTCAATTATATTAATAGTAATTATAAAAGGTCAATTTTTCTTACCAATTTCTATTTTATGAATAGTTATATGAATAATTATTATTTATTTTTAATGCCTGATACATATCCTACAGTGTTAAACACAGTTTTTGTGGATGATTATATATCATTTAACAACATTAACATTAA
>Ga0315908_10000380_pt1 | contig 35463 bp, 29 predicted proteins | sample LakEriMetagenome_12_FD_203520 | JGI IMG/M metagenome (GOLD analysis project Ga0315908, IMG submission 203520) | Freshwater fungal communities from buoy surface, Lake Erie, Ohio, United States - Buoy 4 MA124 | ecosystem: Environmental > Aquatic > Freshwater > Lake > Lake biofilm | place: USA...
TCTGCGCCTTCCTCAGCGCCCATCCCGCGAGTTCCCACGCCGCCGTCCTCTGGACCTGCGGCCTCGACGATAACACATGGCCCGTCGGCGACGGAGGCGGACCCAATGCCTCCTTCGTCCAGGAAAACGGCGCCATCAACGACCTCCCCGGCTCGCCCCTCAGCCCGGAAGTCAATGCACAGTCGGATAACGATTACTACTTCGCAGGCACCTACTCCTCCATCATCGCCACCAACGGATCCTATAACCCCGTCGGCTCCGTCACCGCCAACGAGGAATCCGCCGAACGCGCCTTCGCCGGAGGCGACCTCGCCCTCCGCTACCACTTCAACGTCCCCGCCAGCTACGGCCCCAACGACCGCCTCACCGTCACCTTCGACGCCCTCAACCTCGACGGCAGCGCTGCCGACCCGCGCTTCGGAGTCGAAATCTACGTCAATGGCTTCAAAGTCATGGACGAAGTCCTCATCCGAACCGCCCAGTTCGACACCGACTTCACCTCCACCCCGAAACGTCTCTCGGAACTCGGTATCGTCACCGGACCCGGCACCGACAACATCGTCACCCTGAAAGGCGTCAGCTACAACGCCGCCGGAGGCGGCAACTGGATGGGCGTCGACTTCGTCCGCGTCGATATCGATTCCACCCCGCTCATCGTCAATACCTTCACCACCAACGACAGCATCCTCCGCCCCGGCGAGTCGGCCATCCTCTCATGGACCCTCGTCATGCCGGACGCCACCGTCTCCATCTCGCCAGGCATCGGCGACGTCACCGCCCTCACTTCCCAGGGCTCCGGCAGCATCAGCGTCTCCCCGGCAACCACCACCGTCTACACCCTCACCGCCTCAGCCAACGGCCAGACCCAGACCAAAACCGTCAGCATCTCGGTCTCCACATGGGCCGCCATCTTCGAAGCCGGCCGCGACGACGCCTCCATGGCCGAGTTCAGCCACGAGAATGCCGCCGATGACGATTACTTCTTCGCCGGCAATCACACGGCCTCAGGGGGCCTCAACCAGCCAGTCGACGAATCCCTCAACGACGACACCAATACCAATACCCCCGCAGGCCAGACAGGCAATCCGGCCATCGGCTTCGAACGCGCCCTCACAGAAGCCGACCCCCGGCTGAATGTCTGGTTCATCCCGACGTCTTCTCACGTCGACCCCACCGCCAGACACCGCATCACCGTCGATGTCCTCGGAGTCGGCAGCCCAGCCGGCGGAGCCCAAGCCCACCGCCTCGAAATCTACCTCAACGACAAACTCCTCCGCTCGGAAAATTCCCTCACCTCGGCCCGCACCATCCAGTTCGAAGTCACCGGCATCACCTCCGGTCTCCGCAACGGCTCGAACCGGCTCTCCCTCGTCCGCACCGGCGGCAATCTCGCAGGCTGGATCAATCTCGACCACGTCATGATGGAATACGCTCCCGGGGATGCCCCGCCAGCCATCTCCATCTCGAAAGACCCCATCCTCGGCACCCGGCGGCTGTCGTGGACTTCTTCGCCCGGAAGAACCTACCGCGTCCAGGCCAGCACCGACACCGGTGCCTCATGGCTCGACCTCATCGGCGGCTTCCCCACCAGCGGGGCCCCCGGCACGAGCCTCCTCTTCGAAGACCGCGTCACCCCGCACAGTGCCCCGGATCCCGCCTACCGCGCGCTGCTGGAATAAGAACACCTCCCGTCTTCCCCGTTTCTCATCCCAGCATCAGGCCTCTCCGGCTCTCCGGGCCAACTGAAGGCACCAAACTGGCTCGGCCCCCTCAAACTGGGCCGCAGACGCCAACGCGCTCTGCGACGAATTCCGCGCCTGCAACCGCTGCCCTCAGCAACTCCCAGATCCGTCAGAACCTCCTCGGCTGACCCAACGTGCTCACCATCATCCCAGTACCTTCCGCGGCAATCCGCGGCCCCGCTGCCCTTGGCTCACCTGGCGCACAACGCCGCCGCATCCACTGACCAACTGCCCAGTCAATCCTGCGAAAGCGCGGCACCCCTCCCCGGACGCCGCGCTTCTCCATTTCAGGGATGCCCCAGCGTCGAAACCGCAAAGACCGACCGCACCACCCCGCCGGCCCGCTCCTCGCTGCGCCGCACTGCCGTCCGCAGCACATCCCCGAAAAACTCTTCCTCAATCCTCAGCAGCACCGGATACACATCGGCAATCCGCTGCACCGGACTGTGATACTCCACCACACACAACCCATGCTGCGGATGATACTCGGTCGACGCAAAATGCCCCTCGCCTGCCCGCAGCTGCGCCAGAGAAGCCGCCCGCTCCGCCACCGTCCGCCCTTTCACCTTCTTCCTCCATCGGTCCGCCCGCTCGGCATGCACCGCCCGCAGCAGCGACTCCGCGGCCCCCGGCCCATGCAGCCGCTCCGCTGACTTCAGAATCTCCAGCGTCAACCCGTTCCCCGCCTCCGGGAAAAATCCATCGGCCCTCTCCGTCAGCCGATAGTGCTTCTCAGGCCGCCCATTCGGCACAGGCACCCGCCACGTCTCCAGAAAACCCTTCTTCTCCAGATCCAGACAATGCTTCTTCACTCCCATGTAACTCAGCCCCAGAGCCCGCGCCATGGCCGCCACAGGCATCCCGACCGACCTCTTGAGCAGATCAATGACCGCAAACTGCTGCGGCTTCGCAATGTCCCGGATAGTCTTCAGATACATACGATCATCTCCTGAATCGACCACCACCCTACCGGATCCGCACAGCCCGCGCCACCACGCGATCACAGGATTTTCCCGCCATCACCCAACTTCGGGGTTTTGCCATCACAGACCAGCCACTACGCGGAGTCATCTCCATGACCCCGGAACACCGCGAACGCCTCACTTTCCAGATGGAACGGCTCCGCGCCTTCGGGATGGGTGTCCTCGAAACCGCCAGCGCCACCTTCCTCCTCCTCATCGCACACCGGATCTTCTCCGCAGGGCCCGCCACCAAAGCCATCATCCAGGGAAGCGGCAGCCTCGGTCTCCTCCTCAGCCCCATCGCCGTTCTCTGGGCCGCCCACCGCAATCTCCACGCCGGCACCGCCGCCGCCCGGCTCTTTTTGTTCGGCGCCATCAGCCTAACCCTCGCCGCCCTCACTCCCACTCTGCCAATCTTCGTCGCCGGCACGCTCGCCGCCTTCGTCGCCATCACCGCCGCCGCCCCGTTTTTCGCAGGCATCTACGAAGCGAATTACCGCGCCGACCGCCGCGGCGACCTCTACTCCCGCAATATCATCATCCGCATCGCCGGAAGCGTCTCCTTCGCATGGGCCGCCGGTCTCCTCCTCGAACGCAGACCCTCCGCATGGCCCGCCATTCTGCTCTGCTACGCCGCCGCCCTCGCCATCGGCGCCGTCTGCCTCCACCGCTGCCCCGCCGTCCCCATCAGATCCGCCAGCGGTTCCCACCCGCTCCGCTCGTTCAAGGTCGTCCGCGACGACGCACGCTTCCGCTGGACACTCGTCAGCTGGATGCTCATGGGCTTCGCCAACCTCACCATGTTCCCCCTCCGCGTCGAGTACCTGTCAAACACCCGCTACGGACTCAACCTCTCCGCCACCGACATCGCCCTCCTCACCAGCATCATCCCCAATGTCGCCAGACTCTGCTTCTCCCGGGCATGGGGCCGACTCTTCGACCGGATGGATTTCCTCACCCTCCGCGCCATCCTCAACACAGGCTTCATGCTCGGGATCCTCTCGTTCTTCACTGGAACCGGCTGGCCCGGCCTCACCGCCGGAGCCATCCTCTTCGGCATCAGTAACGCAGGTGCCGATGTCGCATGGACCCTCTGGGTCACCAAATTCGCCCCACCCGGCCGCGTCACCGAATACATGGCCGTCCACACCTTCCTCACCGGCCTCCGCGGCATCGTAGCACCCTTCGCCGCCTTCTACCTCGCCTCCCACGCCGGAGTCGGCCCCACCGCCATCGCCATGGCCCTCATGATCCTCGCCGCCTCCCTCATTCTCTCACGCAAAGTCAACCCTGCCGTGACAGCATGATGCCACCCCGCCTGGATAGCCCGCCGCCTCCCAAGCACCCCAATGCAAACGCCCACCCACCTCAAGCCTCGGACGCCAGCCGCTCATTCCCCTTCCGCGCCCGCCGACCCGCCAGCACCAGCAGCTCCTTCAGAATCTCACAGCCCGCCACCGGATGCGACGCAAGGAACCGATTGAAATCATTCCGGTGAATCGACCACACATGCGACGGCACATTCGTCGTCACCGACGCACTTGCGAGGACCGAATCCGCCTCATCCAGAAATCCCATCTCCCCCACCGTCTGACCCTCCTCCACATACCCCAGTGTCCGGATCTCCTCAGGAGACCTCAGAGAAACCAGCAACTCACCGGACACCACCACATGCAGCGCATCGGCCTCCGCACCCTGTTCCACCAGCACCGATCCCTTGCCAAAATGCGAAAAGGAACCGAACCCAGCCAGCGCCTCGCGGGCGAGCGCCGAAACCCCGGACAGCACACCATGAGCAGGAAGAACTTCAAAAGCATGGGAATCAGCACTCATCCGGCACGCCTCACCCGCCCAGCCAATTCCCGCAACCGGAAACGATCCCTAAGGCACACCCGCCCCAGCCACAACCTGCAGACGACTGCAGCTTGCCGGACGCCCCTTCCCGTTCACTGTGAGATCAGTCAATGACCTGCGTCCTCACATGGCTCGGCACTCCAGTGCTCCGCCTCATCAGCTACTTCGGCGAACTGGCCGTCCTCACCGGAGAAATGACCTATTCCCTCGTCGGCAGCCGCATCCGCTGGCGCGAAGTCGGACGCCAGCTCGTGTCCATCGGCTTCGGCTCGCAGATCCAGGTCATTGTCACCGGAGCCGCCACCGGAGCCGTCTTCGCCGCCCAGGTCTACTACAAGTTCAATCAGCTCGGCCTCGATAGCCTCGTCGGCGGCATCGTCGCCCTCGCCACCTGCCGGGAACTCGGCCCGGTCCTCACCGCCCTCATGCTCGCCGGAAGAGTCGGAGCCACCATGGCCGCAGAAATCGGCACCATGAAAGTCACCGAACAGATCGACGCCCTCCGCTCCCTCGGCGTCCACCCGGTAGACTACCTCGTCGCACCGCGCTTCCTCGCCATGATCTTCTCAGTCCCTCTCCTCATCGGGGAAAGCATCCGCTTCGGCATCGCCGCGGCCCGCCTCATGGCCGTCGGCGTCTACAATGTCCCCGAAGCCTTCTACAACGACCAGCTCTACAAGAATGTCGACCACATCGATGTCCTCTTCGGCATGACCAAGGGCCTCGTCTTCGGCTACCTCATCGTCATCATGGCCTGCCATCAGGGACTCAATGTCCGCCAGGGAGCCGTCGGCGTCGGCCGCGGCACCACCGCCGCTGTCTTCTTCAGCTCCATGGCCATCCTCATCGCCAATTTCTTCCTCTCCCTCCTGCTCAATTATATCTGGCCCATCGCCGCCACCTGAGCCATGCCTGCGCACCCCACCCCCTTCATCACCGTGCGCGGACTGGAGAAATCCATCGGCACCCAGCAGATCCTCCGCGGCATCAACCTCTCCATCCACCACGGCGAAAGCCTCGTCATCATCGGCGGCTCCGGCACCGGCAAAAGCGTCTTCCTCAAACTCGTCATGGGCCTCATGCCCGCCACCGCCGGCACCATCACCGTCGACGGCGCGGAAATCACCAGACTCTCGGAACGCCAACTCGGCCCCCACCGCCGCAAAATCGGCATGCTCTTCCAGGACGGTGCCCTCTTCGATTCCATGACGGTTACCGAAAACGTCGCCTTCCCCCTCATCGAAGCCGGTCTGCGCGACGGACCGGAACTCCAATCCCGCATCCACGAAGTCCTCGCCGCCGTCGGCCTCGCCGAACACGGCCACAAACTCCCCGCCGCCCTCAGCGGCGGCATGCGCAAACGCGCCGCTCTCGCAAGGGCCGTCGTCACAAGACCGTCCTGCATCTTCTACGACGAACCAACCTCAGGCCTCGATCCCATCGTCTCCGACAGCATCGACCGCCTCATCCGACGCACCCAGCAGCACTACCGCTGCACCTCCGTCGTCGTCACCCACGACATGCGCAGCGTCCGCTCGGTCGCCGACCGCGTCGTCTACTTCCGCGATGGCCTCGTCCACTTCGAAGGCACCCCGGACCAACTCTTCTCCTCCTCAGATCCCATGGTCCGGCAATTCGTCGAAGGCCACTGCGGAGAAGATGACTGACCCCAAGGAGCGCACCCATGGAATCATCCCGACGCACCACCCTCATCGCCGGCACCTTCGTCCTGCTCGGCCTCTTCCTGCTCTTCGGCCTTATTCTCGAATTCGGCCCCATCCGGCACCGCATGCGCCGCCCCTACACGGTCATTGCTGTCTTCTCGGACGCCCAGAACCTCATCGCCGGTTCCCCGGTCCGCCGCGCCGGAGCCGTCATCGGCCGGGTCTCCACCCCACCCGCCCTCCTCGGCGAACTCAAGGGCGTCAAAGTCGATCTCGAAATCTACCCGGAATTCCAGATCCCAGCCGGAGCCCCCCTGCGCATCAATTCCATCGGCCTCATGGGCGACTGCGCCGTCGATGTCGGCGTCCCACCCCAGGGCACCACCGCCTTTGTCAAGCCAGGCGAAACCCTCTACGGCGACGTCGCCGCCGATTTCACCAGCCTCGCCTCGCGCCTCGGCGACGAAGGATCGGCCGTCATGAAGGATATCCGCGACAGCCTCGCCCGCCTCAATACCACCCTCGACCGCCTCAACTCCGGCATCCTCTCGGACGACAACATCCGCCACGTCTCCAGCACCCTCTCGGAACTCGAAGCCACCGTCCGCCACCTCGACGAGGAACTCCTCTCAGGGAATGTCATGACCGACCTCAAAGCCGGTGTCTCCGCCTTCCGCCAGACCATGGAAAGCGCCGCCGCCCTCACCAAAGGGGCCGATCCCGCCATCGCCTCAGCCCGCAGCGCTCTCGCCAAAGTCGACAAGGCCGTCGACCAGCTCGGACCCGGACTGCGCGACTTCGGCGCTGCTTCGGATGGCATCCGCGACGCTGCCGACGCCCTCGAAGCCCTCCTCGGCGACGCCCGCAGCGGGCGAGGAGCCCTCGCCGCCCTCCTCAACGACGCGGTCGTGCGCGACAACCTCGCCCGCCTCATCGCCAACCTCCGGAAATCCGGCATGATGTTCTACAAGGACCGCGAACCATCCAGCCTCTCCCCAGCCGCTCCCCCGCCACGGAAACGCTGACCCCCAGGCTCCCCCAGCCACCACCCGCAGCGGTCACTTCCCGGCACCCGGGGCCTCTGCCGCCCCGTCACCCGCAGAGGGCTTGCCCCCGCCTGCCGCCGGCGCTGCCTTCCAGTGCAGCAGTACCGGGCGCCTGCCGCGCTCCACCGGGGCCGGCACCACCGTCTTCTTCACAACCTCCACGACCTGCGGATCCTTTCCACTCAGCCCCCACTGCGGTATCCCACTGCTCCCGGGAAACTTCTCCGCAAGCCAGCCCAGCAGCTTCGCCTGCCCGCCGGGGGCCCCCGGACCGACTTCAAGGACTTCCGCGCCTACCCGCCCAGCCAGCGCCTGCGCAGCCTCCCAATCCATCCTCCGCGAACTCATCCCAACCACCCCTCCCTCATATTCCCCGGCATCAAGCAGCCACACCAGATCCTCCGGCTTCACCCGCCCTCCCTCCACCAGACCCCGCAGCACCGCATCCCCACGCTTCGTCTCCGGAAGCTTCTCGCCCGTTCCCTCTTCCACGGCATCCACCACCGCAGGCTTCACCCTATCCATGCGGCTGAAATAATAAAACATCCCCGCCGCCCCCGCCAACCCAGCCACCCCCAGCACCCACTTCCATGGCAGCCAGCGCAGCAACGAAGGAGACTTCACCCGGATGCGGCCCGTGCAAGCCGGACAACCTATGCTGCGGCCCTCCGAACTGTAACGTCTCGCCGTTTCGTCGCTGATGTCCACGGACGCCCGGCATTCAGGACACTTCAGAACCATGACACAGCCCTCCATGCTCCAGGGTTTCGTGATGCGCTCATGATTTCAGAAAGTCAGTGCCGTGCCGACGGTGAACCAAACTGCTTCATCCAGCCGACTACCTCCATCATTCCATGCTTCCTGCCTCCAAATCAAAATGAAAATCAGGAACCTGAGGCCGCCGCATTCTTCACCACACAGCATACGTCACCGCTTCACATCGCTCACCACCCGCCCGCCAACCAGAACCCGGATGCAGTGAGTCGTCGTCTCCAGCGGGTCGCCATCATACATCGCCACGTCCGCATCCCTGCCAGCCGCCAGACTGCCCACCCGGTCCCCAAGCCCCAGTATCTCCGCCGCCCGCACGGTGCACGCAGCCAGCGCCTGCTCCCTCGGCAATCCATGCGCCGCCGCCATCCCGGCCTCGAACAGCACCACCCTCGTCTTCGGTACATACGACTCATAGCCAGACTGCAGCGCAAACGGAATCCCCGCCTCGAACAGCTTCGCCGCCGTCCCGAAACTCAGATTCTCCCGGCTGCCCGCCGGCCGGCCCATGGTCGCATGCAGTATGACTGGAACTCCCGCCTCCCGGATCTCCGGAAGCATCCGCCACGCATCCGCCGCACTGTCCAGAATGAGCCGGAAACCAAATTCCTCCCGCAGCCGCAGAGCCGCCCCCAGATCCTGATGCCGGTCCGCCGTCACCAGCAACGGAACCTCGCCACGCAGGACCGCCACCAGCGATTCCATCCTCAAATCCCTCTCGGGCTGCTTGTCCGCCTCCGACCGCGCCAGCTTCTCCATGTAAGCCTTCGCCCGGATCAACTCCGCCCGCAGCAAAGCGACCGACTTCGCCCGCGTCCCGGGTGACTTTCCCTCTTTCTTCAGAGCCCCCTCCCCCAGCGTCACCGCAACCCCCGCAAACGCACGCAGCGCATCTCCCGCCTTCACCACGGACGCCACATCAGTCTTCACCACCATCGTCTGACCAGAAATCAGCTCGCCAGACGCATGCCCCGTGTGAATCGTCGTCACCCCGAATTCCCGCAGCCACTGCACGAGCGGATCCCGCCCGTTATAGGCATCAATGGCCCTCAGCTCCGGCTGCAGAGGCCCGGAATTCTCAAACTGTTCCTGGTCCCGCTGATCCCAGTTGAGGATCCCGGAAATCCCCGCGGTAGCCCGCGCATCGACAAGACCCGGAATCGCCACGGCCGCCTCATGAACGGTCCAGCCTGCCGGAATCGCCACCTCGGAAGCCAATCCCACCCGCTCAATCTTCCCATCCGCCCCGCACAGCACCACCCCGTTCTCCAGCGGCTTCAGATCCCCGGTCATCGTGTACAGCTTCGCCGCCCGCACCGCCACCTGCGCAGGCAACTCCCCAGCCATCAGCATCATCAGTATAATCGTCCTCATTTGGTAAAACAGCAGGTCTCCTGCATGACATCGTCTCCCGCTCCCTCGCCCCCCTCCGCCAGCAACCGATCCTCCGCCCGCTCCAGATCAAAGACCCGGCGCCCCTCCACCCACGTCTCCTCCACCCGCGTGTAAACCGAAAGCGGTTCGCCTGTCAGTACCACAAAATCAGCGTCCTTCCCCGCCTCAAGCGACCCCACCCGGCCCTCCAGACCCAGCAGCCGCGCACCCGCAAGGGTAACCGACTCAATCGCCCGCGCCGGACTCATGCCAGCCCGCACCGCAAGCGCCGCACTCCGCAGCATCCACCGCGAATCCGTCACCGGATCGTCCGTGTGAATCGCTGTCACCACCCCGCGCTTCTCCAGTTCCGCCCCGTTCCGCAGATCAAAATCCCGCGCCTCCAGCTTCCCCCCAGGCGAATCCAGCATGATCAGCGAACAACCGGCACCCGACGCCGCAATCTCATCCGCCACCTTCCAGGCATCGGAAACATGATGCAGCACCACCCGGAATCCAAATTCTTCCCTCAGCCGCAGCACGGTCAGAATGTCGTCGGCCCGGTGCGTATGATGATGCACCACCCTCCGGCCCTCCAGCACCTCCACCAGCGACTCCATCGCCAGATCCCGCTCAGGTGCCTTCTCGGGATCTCCTCCCGCCGCCTTCTTTTTCCGCTGATAATCCAGCGCCTTCAGAAATGACTGACGCACCAGCGCCGCCGACTTCCCACGCGTCCCCGGAAAGGGAGCCCCGCGGATGCTGTTGGTCCCATTCGCCATCTTCAATCCCCCCAGCAGCCCGCCAGCACCATCCCGCAGCGCCAGATCCTCGATCCGCCCGCCGTCCCGCAGCTTCAGATACAGGGTCTGCCCGGAAATGAGATGACCAGACCCCGGCATCACATTCGCCAGCGTCACCCCGCCGGCCCGCGCCCGCGCCACCGACTTCGCCCGCACATCCACCGAATCAAGTACCCTCGCCTCAGGCTGCACCGGCGAGGACATGTCGCCACCACTCGGCGACCCAATATGCGAATGCGTGCACACCAGCCCCGGCATGATCACCTTCCCCCGGCAGTCAATCACCTCGGCACCAGCCGGAATCGCCACCGCTTCCCGCGTGCCCAGCGCCACAATCTTCCCACCCGCCACCACCATCACCCCATCGTCCAACGGAGCCGACGACACGGGATGCAGCCTCGCCCCCGCAAATACCCGGACCACGTCCCCCTCCGCTGCCTGCTCCGCCCCGGCTTTGCCTGCGGGCCCCCCGGCCACCGCCACCCGGAAGGCCGCCGCCAGCAGCAGCAACCCCGCCGGAATCATCACAATCGCCTGTTTCATGACCACACCCTTCACACCACCTGCCCATCCGTCAATCCCCCGCCTCTCCGCACTCCCGCCTCCCCAGCTTCACCAGGAACCTCCCCTCCTTGCTATTTCCCAGCCCCTGCCGTATCCCGCAGCGTAACTTCCGTAACCCCAGAACCCGTCCCCGCTCCACGCCAACCCATCACCCACACCACTCCCATGATCCGCAGACTCATTTCCACCACCGCCCTCGGAGCGTTCGCCCTCACCTCCTCCAGCTGCCTCAAATCCGACAGCACCACCACCATCAATGGCGATGGCTCCGGCCGCTTCTCCATGACCATGGAAATGAATATCGCCGGCCTCATGGGCATGATGGGCGCAGCCGGCGGCGGAGCCGCACCCGCCGAACTCCCCAAGGCCCCGGAACCCAAAGACATGCTCGTCGACATGATGCGCAGCATGAATTCCACCGTCGATGTCTGGACGGAAGCCAGCGCCGAAACCACCAAAATGGGAGCCACCCGCATCAAGGTCTCCGGCCTCACCAAGGACTGGACCGCCATGGGCAACCTCTCCTCCGCACTCGACACAGCCGGCATGGGCGATACCCCCGTCCCCGTCCCCACCGACTTCCTCAAGGACATCAAAACCATGACCGTCACCAAGGACTCAGGCGGCAATACGGTCATCACCATGATGGGCCTCGACGCCGTCGCCGCCATCTTCGAAGGCATGCGCAGTCAGATGGTCAAGGACGGCAGCGCCCCGGAACCAGACAGCTTCAGCATCAGCGCCGACGAAATCGAAGGCCAAATGGCAGTCGTCCGCGAACAGTACAACAGCATGAAAGGCGTCGTCGCCCTCATGCTCAAGGACATGAAGCTGGAAAGCACCATCACCACCGGCGGCACCATCGTCGAAGCGGCCGGCTTCACGAAAAGCGAAGACGGCAAGTCGGCCACATGGACCATGAACGGTGAACAGGTCATGGACATGCTCAATGCCATCATGAACGATGAGGAAATGCCCGGCAAAGCCGCCGAACTCGTCAAGTCAGTCATGAACAACTTCTCAAACGGCGAATCCACCGCCGCCGTCCGCAAGTTCGCCGCTCCATTCTTCGAAAAACTCTTCAACGGCTCGCCCAACCCACGCCTCGTCATCAAAGGCGATGGCAATGCCTTCGACTACGCCGCCGAAGCCGAAAAAGCCAAGGCCGCCCAGACCCCGGAACTCAAGGCCCTCGTCGAAAAGGCATCGCGCAAGAACAGCGTCAAACTCCCCGGCAGCACCACCGAGGAAGCGTCCAGCGAAGAAAAGTAAACGGACCCCGCGGCACTGACCCCAGTGACCCCTCCACAACCATCTGAATCTCCGCCAGCGGCGGGGTCCGGCACCTCCGGACTCCGCCGTTTTGCCCGCCAGATCTCGCTGCCGGGATTCGGACCCGCCGCCCAGCAGAAACTCGCAGACGCTTCCGTCCTCTGCCTCGGTGCCGGCGGTCTCGGCTGCCCAGCCCTCCTCCACCTCGCCGCAGCCGGCGTCGGCCACCTCGTCATCGTCGACGACGATGAAGTGGCCCTCTCAAACCTCCACCGCCAGACTCTCTTCTCGGAAGCAGACGTCGGCCGACCCAAGGCGGAAGCCGCCGCAGACCGCCTCCGCGCTCTTCATTCCGCTCTGCGCATCACCATCGTGCGCGACCGCTTCCGCGCAGCCAATGCCATGGCTCTCGCCAGAGACTGCCACGTCATCGTGGATGGCACGGATAACTTCGAAACCCGCTACCTGAGCAGCGATGTCGCCTGCTGGCTCGGCATACCCAATGTCTACGGTGCCGTCTCCCGCTGCGAAGGACAACTCTCGGTCTTTCACCCAGCCGCCGGAGGCCCCTGCTACCGCTGCATGTTTCCTCACCCACCCCCTCTCGGCTCCACACCCACCTGCGCGGAAACCGGCGTGCTCGGCACAGTCACCGGCCTCATCGGGACTCTTCAGGCATCGGAAACCATCAAGCTCCTCACCGGACTCGGATCCCCACTCACCGGCCAGCTCTTCCATTGCGACCTGCTCACCATGCAGACCCGCACCCTCCAGCTGCGCCGCGACCCCCACTGCCCGGTCTGCAGCCAATCACCCTCCCTCCACCAGCCAGCAGACACGCCCCCGTCCTGCCAGCTCCCGCCAGCACCTGCTCCCATCCGCCCCGGGGAATTCCACGCGGCCCTCCAGCAGCCGCATGTCACCATCCTCGACGTCCGCGAACCATGGGAGGTTGCGCTCGCTCCGTTCGCACATACCACCACCGCCATCCCAGCCAGCCACCTCCCGGACGCCGCCAGCAGCCTCCCCCGCCACCACCGCATCATCGCCATCTGCTCGCTCGGCCCACGCAGCGCACACGCCGCCGCCACCCTCCAGCAGTCCGGCTTCCCCTCGGCCACCTACCTCGCAGGCGGTATCGACGCTCTCCCGGACTGATTCCCGCACTCATGCCAGAATCGGCCGCACGACCTTCCCATGCACATCAGTCAGCCGGTACCTCCGGCCCTGGAACTTGAAGGTCAGTTGCTCGTGATCAATCCCCATCAGATGCAGCATGGTCGCATGCAGATCATGCACATGCACCGGGTCCTTCGCTATGTTGTAGGAAAAATCATCGGTCTCCCCCCAGCTCATCCCTCCCTTCACCCCACCACCCGCCATCCACATCGTGAAACACCGGGGATGATGATCCCGCCCGTAATCCGTCGCCGTCAGCTTGCCCTGACTGTAACTGGTCCGGCCAAACTCCCCGCCCCACACCACCAGCGTGTCGTCCAGCATCCCGCGATCCCGCAGATCCCGGATCAATCCCGCACAGGCCTGATCGGTCTCCCGGCACTTCTGACGGATCCCGCCAGGCAATCCCCCATGGTGATCCCAGTCCTGATGATACAGCTGAATGAACCGCACCCCACGCTCCGCCAGCCGCCGCGCCAGCAGACAGTTGGCCGCAAAGGTCCCCGGCTGACGGCTGTCAGGTCCATACAAATCAAACACATGGTCAGGTTCCCCACTCAGATCGGTCACCCCGGGAACACTGGTCTGCATCCGGTACGCCATCTCATACTGCGCTATCCGTGACTCAATCTCGGGATCGAGTTCCACCGCAGCACTCTGCCGGTGCAGACCACCCAGCGCATCCAGCATCCTCCGCCGCGTCCCCCCATCCACCCCCTCGGGATTCTCCAGATACAGAACCGGTTCCCGGCCCGAACGGAACTGCACCCCCTGATACCGCGATGGCAGAAAACCCGCACCCCACAGCCGCGCATACAGCGGCTGACCTGACATCCCCTTCGTAATCAGTACCGTGAACGCCGGCAGATTCTCGTTGAGACTCCCCAGCCCGTAACTCAGCCAGCTCCCCATGCTCGGTCGCCCCGCCTGCTGCGCCCCCGTATGGAAAAACGTAATCGCCGGATCATGATTGATCGCTTCCGTATGCAGACTCCGGACGAAACACAGATCATCCACCACCCCAGCCGTATGCGGCAGCAACTCGCTCACCCACGCCCGGCTCACCCCATGCTGCGCAAACTTGAAAAGCGATCCCGCCAGCGGCAGCCGTGCCTGGTTCGCACTCATCCCCGTCAGCCGCTGCCCCCCACGCACACTTTCCGGAAGTTCCTGCCCATTCAGACGGTTCAGCTCCGGCTTGTAATCAAACAAATCCATCTGACTCGGCCCCCCGCTCATGAAAAGATAAATGATCCGCTTCGCCCGCGCCGCAAAATGAGGCAGCCCCGGCAACCCGCCGCCCCCAGCCTCCGCCGCCCCCACACCCTGCCCCAGCAATCCCGCCAGCGCCGCCACTCCCAGCCCATGACTGGCCCGCCCGAAAAAATGCCTCCGCGTCACCGCCGCCGCCACGTCGCATGGGTTGTTCATCCCGTTGAAACGCAATCCATCCCCACCGCTTTCACCCTTTCCACCCGGGCCACCCCCACAGCGATTTCCGGCTTGCAGCCAGCCCCTCCCCTCCGAATGCTCGGAAACCGTCCGCCCGCTCAAGCGTACCTACCAGAATCATGCCGAAAAACCGTCAGTCGCCTCCGCCAGCCGAAAGCCTGTCCTTCGAACAGGCCATGGAGGAACTGGACGGCATCGTCCACCAGCTCGAGGATAGCCAACTGCCTCTCGATGAACTGGTTGAACGATACGAAAGAGGAACCTCCCTCCTGAAGATCTGCCAGGAGAAACTCGACGCCGCCCAGCAGCGCATCGAAATCATCGCCCGCGGTCCCTCCGGCCGTCCGGAAACTCAGCCGCTCACCCAGCCCACCACAACGGAAACCCCAGCCCGCAGACCCGAACCAGCGGCCGCACCCGATTCCCCAGATGACGAAATCCGACTTTTCTAGCGAACCACCCCTGCCGCCCATCAACGGCCCGGAAGACGTCAAGGCTCTCAGCGAAAAACAACTCGCGCAACTCGCCGAGGCCATCCGCCACGACCTCATCACCACACTCGCAGGCACCGGTGGCCACCTCGGCCCGAACCTCGGCGTCGTCGAACTCACCATCGCCCTCCACCGCATCTTCCAATCCCCGCAGGACAAGTTCATCTTCGACGTCAGCCACCAGGGCTACGTCCACAAAATGCTGACCGGACGCTGGAGCCGCCTCAGCTCCATGCGCCAGTACGAGGGCCTCAACGGATTCCTCCTCCGCTCGGAAAGCCCGCACGACTGCTACGGAGCCGGTCACGCCGGCACCGCCGTGAGCGCCGCCCTCGGCTTCGCCGTCGCACGCGACCTCCTCGGCTCGGACGAACACGTGGTCTGCGTGGCGGGAGACGCCGCCTTCACCTGCGGCCCCACCTTCGAAGCCCTCAACAACATCGCCAGTTCCACCAAGCGATTCATCCTCGTCCTCAACGACAACGAATGGTCGATCGACAAAAATGTCGGGGCCATCGCCAAATACTTCAATTCCATCGCCACCAATACCACCTACGCCCACCTTCACGAGAAAGCAGCCGGCTTCATCGAGAAGATCGCCGGTAAAGGGGTCCGCCGCCTCGCGGCAAGGGTCGAGGAAAGCGCCAAGAACCTCATGATGCCGAATCCCACGCTCCCCAGCGTGATCTTCGAGGAATTCGGCCTCCGCTACTACGGCCCCATCGACGGCCACAACCTCCCCCTCCTCCTCCGCACGTTCGAATTCCTCAAAACCCAGAACGAACCGGTCATCCTCCATATCATCACGGAAAAAGGCCGCGGCTACGAACCAGCCCTCGCCAACCCCCACAAGTTCCACGGCCTCGGTACCTACAAAATCGAAACCGGCGAGACCGACCCCTCTCCCACTCCCACCTGCTCCCAGATCTTCGCGGAAAGCATGGTGAAATTCGCCCGCGAGGACCCCAAAGTCACCGCCATCACCGCCGCCATGCCCGGCGGCACCGGTCTCAGCATCTTCAAGGAACAGATCCCGGAACGCTACTTCGACGTCGGCATCGCCGAAGAACACGCCGCCCTCTTCGCCTGCGGTCTCGCCGCCCAGGGCCTCAAACCAGTCCTGGCCATCTACAGCACGTTCATGCAGCGGGCCTACGACATGATCATCCACGACATCGCCCTCCAGAACCTCCCAGTCCGACTCTGCATGGACCGCGGCGGCCTCAGCGGCGATGACGGCCCCACCCACCACGGCCTCTTCGACATCGGCTACCTCCGCCACGTCCCAGGCCTCATCCACATGCAGCCAAAGGATGAAGACGAATTCGTCGACATGCTCTGGACCATGATCAATTACAACGCCGGCCCCACCGCCATCCGCTACCCTCGCGGCGCCATCACCGGAGCCACCATCAAGCCTTCTCCCCAACTCCTCGAAATCGGCCGGGCCGAAGTCGTCCGCGAAGGCCACGACGTCTGCCTCATCGGACTCGGAACTCTCTTCGAAATGGCCGAAACCGCCGCCGGCATGCTCTCCGCCATGGGCTACAGCGTCACTCTCATCAACCCACGCTGGATCAAACCCCTCGACACCGCCACCATCGAACGCCTCGCCCGCCGCTCCCGCGTCGTCTGCACCCTCGAAGACCACGTCCTCCACAACGGATTCGGCTGCGCCGTCATCGAACACCTCCACGGAGCCGGCGTCCACATTCCCGTCGAACGCATCGGCTGGCCCGATGCCTTCGTCGAACACGGCAAACCTTCCATCCTCCGCGAAAAACACGGCCTCACCGCCGAAAACTGCGTCCGGCTCGTGCTCCGTCACCTCGACCAGGCCCGACCTGCCCAGACCGCCCCAGCCCTCGCCGGTTCGGGAATCTGAGGGCTTCCGCGGACGCTGACTTGCCAAGCGCTCGGACGGGCCCCATCGTGCCCCTCCAGCCTCGCTTTCCCATGTCCTCGCCTTCCTCCGTTCCCTCCCAAGCCGTCTCGCTCGACCCCGCAGGATGGCCCGCGCCGCGCATCACCGCCGGATCCAGGGCCTTCACCCTCTGGCTCAACCCGGAAACATGGCCGAAACCACGGCTCCGGCTCCCTTCGAACGGATTCACCCTCTGGCTCAACCCGGAAACATGGCCGAAACCACCCCTGCGGCTGCCCAGCCGGGGATTCACCCTCTGGCTCGATCCCGCACGCTGGCCCAAGCCTCTCCTCCAACTCCCAGGCCACGCCTTCACTCTCTGGCTCGACCCCGCAACCTGGCCGCAGCCTGTTCCGGCACCGGCAACCGCTCCCGCCACCACCGCAATTCCCCCCAGCGAGGTCCCGGCCCCGGTCCCCGTCCCCGTCCCCGTCACCCCATTGGCCGCAGCATCTCCAGCCACGCCGACGGCCGCTCCAGCCACGCCGACGGCCGCTCCAGCCACGCCGACGGCCGCTCCAGCCACGCCGACGGCCGCTCCAGCCACGCCGACGGCCGCTCCAGCCACCACCGCGGCCGCGCCACCAGGTCCCCCCATCGTCATCAAGGATAGCCAGGCCTCGACGCTCTGGCTGCCCAAGGCCCCCGCCCCGGCTGCCGCCAGCATCCCGGCTGCCCCACGACTCCGCCTCCCCGGCCACGCCTTCACTCTCTGGACCAAACCAGGCCTCGTGGAACCCATCCCCATGCGCAATCCTTCCTCCCAGGAAGAAGCCGCCGCCACTGCTCAAGGCACCCACTCATCAAGCCCTCGCCCCGCGTCCGCCATCAGTTGGCTGCCAGCCGTCGCCGGCCTCGCCATCGCTGCAGTCGCCGGCCTCATGTACTCATCCGCAGAAGCTGGACGACGCAACATCGAAGCCTCCATCGCCAAAACCAGCGAAGCCACCGCCGCCGCCACCGCCGAACGACTGGCAGCCCTCTCCGAACTCGCCAGCGCCCGCAAGGCCATCACGGACAAAGAAGCGGAAATCGCCGCGAAACAGGCCGACGCACTCAACACCACCGCCGAAGTCAGAAAACAACTCGCCTCCACCGAGGAATCCCTCCGCAAGGCCACTTCCTCCCTCAAGGAGAAATCCACCACCGCCGCCGCCGCCGAAAAAGCCCTCGCCGACGCCCGCCGCGATGCCTCCACCCGCGAAACCACCCTCCAAGGCAACATCACTTCCCTCACGGAAGAAGTCAGCCGCGTGAAACGCGTCGCCGGCGAGGAACTCGCCAAAGCCAAGGAAGCAGCTTCCCGCCTCGAGGAAGAAAAAGCCGCCGCTGTCCGCGAGGCCGCCGCCGCAGCCGCCGAACGCGATGTCCTCAAGGCAGAAGTCGATAAACTCCGCCGCCAGCTCCAGGCACAGCCACAACCAGCCGGAACCCCGGAAGCCTGAAAACGCAGCTGCCGCGCAGCCCATCCTCAGAACTCAGGGTCAGGATCAAGCTGCCGCCGATCCGCAAACCGCTTCGCCCGCTCCCGCTGCTCCCGGCGCGCAATCCGCTCAACCGTCATCCGCCGCTTCTGCCGGTTCCTCCGCAGCTCGGCTATCTCATCGTCCAGCTTCAGAAAAGCCTCGTACCGCGCCTCGTCCAACCGCCCACCCTCGAGCGCCTCCCGGATCGCACAGCCCGCATCGCTCCCATGTCGGCAGTCATGAAACCGGCAGCCCGACGCAATCACCGCAATGTCCGCAAACCGCTCGCGCAGCGTCGTCTCGTCTGTCCACATGTGCACTTCCCGGATCCCCGGATTGTCGATCAGGATCCCACCTCCCGGCAGTATCATCAACTCGCGCGCCGTGGTCGTGTGCCGACCCTTGCCTGTCACCTCATTGACCTCATCCGTCCATTGGTACTCGTCTCCCAGCAGCTGATTCACAATCGATGACTTGCCGACCCCGCTCGATCCCACGAGGGCAACCGTCACTCCGCGCTGCAGATAGCCTTTCAGTACCTTGAGCGATTTCCCCTTCTCGGCACTCGTGATGTGAATGTCGGCATCGGGACTGAGCCTCCTGAGGGTCTCGGCGGCCGCACGGTTTTCCGCCGCACTGTAGAGATCCGACTTGTTCAAAAGGACCACAGGTCGCGCGCCGCTCCGGCCAATGATCGCAAAGTACCGCTCCATGCGACGCTCGCTGAAATCAGGTCCCGCATCAGTCACCACCACCACCACATCCACATTGGCCGCCATCACCTGCTCTTCCGTGCTCCGCCCCGGTGCCTTCCGCGAAAGACAAGTCCGCCGCGGCAGCCTCGCACGGATGACGGCTTCGTCCTTCTTCACTTCCAGCGCCACCCAGTCGCCCACCGCAGGAAGCTCGGCATCCGTCGCCGCATCATGGTAAAGCTTTCCGCAGATCACGGCATCGTGCTCTTCCCCATCCCCCAGCAGAGCCCCGCAGGTCAGATTGTTGTCCCGCAGCAGACGCGCGGGCTGCCAGCCCTTCGCCCGGAATGGCACAAATGCCTCCGCGAACCATTCATGCCAGCCCAGATCCTTCAGCGTCATCTGCGGAACCGGAACGTGCTCAGTCTGCGTAGGAAACCGCTCCCTGATTCCCCACCGTCACCACACCCTTCGCCACCAGCTTCGCCAGCACGCGCCCAATGTCCTCCTCGGACGGGCCCGCTCCCAGCTGATCCCGCACCAGCCGCCGCAGGGCCGCTTCCCGCCGTGGTCGGTTACCCGCCCCGGGTGCCAGCCTCGCTTCCATCTTCCCAAGCCATTGCTCCAGCGCATCACCCCGCACCGCAGCCCGCCGTGCCACCGGAGCCACCACCGCCGCGGTCTTCCGGGCCGCCGTTCCCGCAGACTTCCGCGCCACCGCCGGACCCGTCCCGCCAAACGCAGGCACCTTTACAAAGGCATCATGCCGAGCCGCTTCCCGCCCCATGCTCCGGAAATGCGCCACCAGCGCGTCAAATCCCTTGTCCCGCGACACAATGTGAAAACTCGCCTTCGTATCCACCACGCCCTGCGCCCCCACCTCGGCCGACAGCACGAAATCGAGCGCATTCTTCCCCTTCACCTCGGTCCGCACCAGCCGCACCTGCGACGAATGCTCCATCAATTGCGCCACCAGATCCAGGGGCACCTTGGTCTGATCCTTCCCCACCACCATGATCACCATGACCGGCCGTCCCCGGATCAGCTCAAGCTTGACCGCCTGAACATTCTCAAAGTCCACAAATACATAATGCTTCACTGTCTCCTGCGCCATGATTCCTCCGCTAACCCGCCCGGCCCGCCGTGACAACCGCGACCGGTCCACATTTGCAGGCCCCATTGCCATGCACGCCTCCCATCGCGCAACCCGCAGGAAACAGTTGCCCTGCCCACCCGTTCTCATGGTACCATCCAGCCCCAGCCATCTTCATCTCATGCGATTCCTCGTCTTCCTGCTGCTCGCCGGCCACGCCCTCGGCAATGCCTACTCCCTCTTCGATGGTTCCTTCAACGGCTGGGAAGGCGATACCCGCTCGACATGGCGCATCGAGGAAAATGCCTTCACCGCAGGCAGCACCGACCGCCTCCAGCCCCGCAACGAATTCCTCTGCACCAAACGCGAATTCACCGACTTCGACCTCTCCCTGCAATGGAAACTCGCCGGAACCGAAGGCTTCGTGAATGGGGGTGTCCAGTTCCGCACCAAACGCATCCCCAACCACCACGAAGTCTCCGGCTACCAGGCTGACCTCGGAGCCGGCTACGACGGTGCCCTCTACGACGAAAGCCGCCGCAGCAAAATGCTCGCCCAGCCATCCAAGGAAATCTCCGCCAAGGCCAGCAAACCCACCGGCGCATGGAATTCCTACCGCATCCGCGCCGAAGGCCCACGCATCCAGATCTGGCTCAATGGCATCCAGACGGTCGACTACACGGAACCGGACGCCAGCATCCCACGCTCAGGAATCATCGGCGTCCAGATCCACGGCGACGCCAAATCCCAGGTCTGGTACCGGAACATCACCATCGAGGAACTCGGCCCGAAAAAGGAATCAGCACCCCCCAAAGGCCCCACCGCACGCTTCGCCGACTCCTTTCCCCCGCTGCCGCGCGAACCATTCCCCGACGGAAAATTCCAGATCCGCACAGGCGAAGTCATCGTCTTCACCGGCGGTACCAACATGGTCCGGCTCGTCGAGGACGGATCCCTGGAATCCATGCTCGCCCTCTCCAGCAGCAATCAGAAACCACGCTTCCGCAGCATGGCCTGGGAAGGCGATACCGTCTACGAACAGTGGCGCGACATCAACTTCGGTTCATGGCAGGACCAGCTCGAGGCAGCCGGCGCTTCCTGCATCTTCCTCTGGTTCGGCCAGATGGAAGCCCTCGACGACTCACGCGATGATGCCGCCTTCACATCGCACGCACGCCAGCTCCTCGACGAGTTTGCCAAAGTCACCCCCCGACTCGTCATCCTCGCCCCCCTACCCTTCCAGTCACCTCCAGCCGATGCCATCGGCTGCCCGGACCGGACCGGTGCCAACCCGCGGATCGCCCGGCTCTCCGCCATCCTCCGCAGCCTCGCCGCGGAACGCGGAGCCATCTTCACAGACGCCCCGGACACCGCCATACCCACCACCAACGGCATCCACCTCCCCAGCGGCCGCACCACCCCAGTCGCCACACACTTCCATCAGCAGCTCACCAGCATCCCCGCCCCTGCCTGCCCTCCCACCCTCAAGGAACTCATCGCCCGCAAAAACACTCTCTGGCACGACTGCTGGAAAACCATGAACTGGGCCTTCGCCTACAGCGACCGCACGGAACAACCCTTCGGCAAAGGCATCGGTTCCCACCCACCCCTCGCAGCCGAACTGGAACAGTACAAACCCCTCATAAGGACAGCCGATTCCCTCGTCCATCAGACCGCCACCGGAACGCCAGTCACCCTCCCTGCCACGCCCGCGGCTCCCCCATCCCCACCAACCCAGCCAGCCGACGCGGAACTCGCCACCTTCAAGGTCCGCGATGGCTTCGCCGTCAACCTCTTCGCCAGCGAAGCCGATGGCCTCGTCAAACCACTCTCCATGCGCTGGGACCACCGCGGACGCCTCTGGGCCGCCTGCTCGCCTTCCTACCCCCAGCTCCAGCCAGACCTCCCTCACGAGGACTACATCCTCGTCTGCGAAGACACCAACGCAGACGGCAAAGCAGACAGATTCCACCGCTTCGCCTCGGGCCTCACCATGCCCATGGGCATCGAATTCGCCACGGACGGCAGCGTCTACGTCTGCGAAAGCACCCAGCTGGCGCGCTTCCGCGATACCAACAACGACGGCACCGCGGATTCCCGCGAGGTCATCCTCTCAGGCTTCGGCACAGGCGACTCCCACCAGATGATCAATTCCCTCCGCTGGGGACCGGACGGCTGCCTCTGGTTCAGCCAGGGCCTCCACATCTTCTCCCGCATCGAAACCCCGCACGGCATCGTCCAGTTCGACCGCGCCGGCCTCTGGCGCTTCAACCCACACACATGGAAACTCCAGGGCTTCTTCGGCAATGCCGCCGCCGGAGCCAACTGCTGGGGCGTCACCTTCGATAACCATGGCCAGGTCTTCCACTGCGCCGCAGACAACACCCCTGGCTTCTTCACCACCCCGGGCCTCGGCACGCTCCCTGATCCTCCCAACTACTACAACACCGGATCCCTCGCGGTCTCACCAGCCAAAGGCATGTGCCTCGAATTCCTCAGCAGCACCCATCTGCCCACGGACCTCAGCAATATCCTCTGCAAACCCGTCTACTTCGGCAGCCAACTCCTCCTTTACCGCCTGCTCGAGGACGGCTCAGGCTTCCGCACCGATGACCTCGGCCCGCTCCTCACTTCCTCTTCCAATGTCTTCCGCCCTCTCGCCATCCAGAGCGGCCCGGACGGAGCCCTCTACGTCTGCGACTGGTTCAACCCAGTCATCGGTCACTACCAGGCCAGCTACCGCGACCCCAACCGCGACAAATCACACGGCCGCATCTGGCGGCTCACCGCCCACGGCCGCCCACTCTCGCCGAAAACCGATTTCACAACCACTTCCGCATCTCAGCTCACGACTCTGCTGCAGTCACCGGAACGCTGGCTTCGCGAGCAGGCCCGCCTCCGCCTCGCCGGTCTCCCGGACGACCTGCCGGAATCCACATGGAAGTCCACGGACGATGCCGGGCTCCTCTTCGAATGCCTCGCCACCTGCGCCCTCCGCGGATCAATCCCGCCTCCCCTCCTCCTCAAATGCCTCTCCCATCCCGCAGCGGAACTGCGCGCTTTCACCGTCCGCCTCGGCAGCCAACTCATCCCGCACCATCCGTCGCGCGATAACGAAATCGATGCCCTCCGCCTCCTCGGCAATGCCATCAACGACCCCAGCCCACGCGTCCGCCTCGAGGCGGTCATCGCCGCCAGCTACCTCCCCTCTCCCCGCGCCGTCGAAGTCGCCCTCGGCTGCCTCGACCACCCACGCGACCGCTTCATCGACTACGCCCTCACCTGCACCATCCGTGCCCTCAAACCCTCATGGGCCCCCGCCCTCGAACAGGGCCGGCTCACCTGCGAAGGCAACCTCACTCACCTCGCTCACCTCCTCGCCACCGATGGCAACCCGGACACCGCCGCCGCCCTCGAACGTATCCTCGCCAGCGGCAAAGCCCCAGCCAATCAAACGGAAAATCTCCGCATCCTCCTCATCGCTTCGGGCAACCCTGCCCAGCTGACCACCGCCATCAAGGCCGGCCCACTCTCTCCGGAAATCGCCAACGCCCTCGCCACGGCCATCCGCTCGCGCAAGGTCCAACCCGACCTCCCGCAGAACGAAATCTTCGCCGGCTGGGAGTTCCAGAAGGATTCCGAGGACCCCATCCACCTCGCCATGTGCCGCCTCGCCGGCAGCCTCGGCCTCACGGAGAACGCCGGCCACCTCCTCACCCTCACAGCATCCCCCAGCGAATCCATCGCCACCGCCGCCGTGGCCGCATGGGCCGAATACCGCGAATCCGCAGCCATCCCGGACCTCATCCGGCTCGCCAGCGAAGGGCCTGCCACCGTGCGCCTCGCCGCCATCACCGCCCTCTTCCCCCTCTCCCCGCCAGAGGCCCGCGCCGTCTCGGTCCGGAACATCACGTCCCCCTCCTTCCGCCCGGATGATGCCGCCGCCCTCGTGCCGGCTGCCCTCGCTTCTCAAGGCTCGCCCGACGCCCTCGCCGCGGACTTCCTGACCTCGCCTCCCCCCGCCGAATCAGCCCTCGCCATGCTCCGCGCCCTCGCCACCGCAGGCCGCTCGGAACCAGCACTCGCCGCATCCCTCCGCAAAGCTGCCGGTCTCCCCGAAAATACCAGCATCCTCCCGGACTACAGCCCGGAAACCGTCGCATCCCTCGTCCGCAGCGCCCAGTCGTCAGGCGATGCCAGCAAAGGAGCCTCATGGTTCCGCGCACCCCAGTCGGCATGCCTCGCCTGCCACCAGATCGGCAGCGAAGGCGGCACCACCGGTCCAAACCTCACCTCCCTCGGCCGCGGCATGACCCCGGAACTCATCACCGAATCCGTCCTCTGGCCCCACCGCCAGATCAAGGAAGGCTACTTCCTCACCACCATCACCACCAAAGACGGCAGAATCGCCAGCGGTTACCGCGTCCGCGAGGACAAAGACACCCTCGTTCTCCGAACCCCCGGCTCCGATGCCACCGAACACATCGCCAAAACCCGCATCAGCGAACGCTCGGACACCGGTAGCCTCATGCCCAATGGCCTCACCTCATGGATGACAGATCAGCAGCAGCTTGACCTCCTCCGCTATCTCTTCGAACTCGGCAGCCAACCCTGAAGCCCCCCCCAACAGCCATGCCCGCCGCCAAAAAACGCGACTGCCCCGCCCTCGGCACCACCATCCCTGCCAAAACCTGCGGAGCGGACCGCCTCAGCCGCATCCCCTGCCCGGCTTCCTGCCCCTTCAATCCCTTCGCCCCGGAACAATACGACGAGTTCAGCAGCATCGAACTCCAGCTCATCCGCAAACAACAGGACCGCCTCACCAGAATCGCCGCCCGGAACGGCGACTCCAGAGAAATCGACACCATCATCAACGCCAAGGACGAGTTCTCGGGATTCCATGCCCAGTTCCTCGCCGGCTGGAGAAACCGCAACGCAGCCGGACAGTCGTTCTTCACCGCATGGGAAGCCGACCACTGGGATGGCCTCAGCAACGACGAACGCGTGCTCGCTTCCCATTTCCAGAACGCCCACGCCGCCATCCTCGAAGTCCGCCAGGTCCTCGATGACCAATCCACCGAAGTCATCGACCTGCTCGACCCCGCCGGACAGCCCTTCATCATCGTCGACCGCACCATCGCCAGCCGCGCCGGACGCTTCTCTCTCTTCCTCATCTTCATTTACAAGGCTCCCCTCTTCTTTCGCTCCGTCGGCACACTCGTGTCACTCCCCGACTTTCCGCAACTCGACCCCATCGACACCATCCGCGCGATTGCCTCTCACCACGGTGGTCCTTCCAGCCTCTCCGAACTCCGTTCATGGCTGGAACAGCACGCCCCGCTCGTCTTCAGCACGGTCTCCAAAGCCCATGGACTCCGCACCCGGCCCACCGCCAGCCAACTCCCTCCCGGATCATGGGCCTACAACCTCACCGGCACCCCGGAAGCCGTCACCGCCATCCTCAGCACCCACGACGACGCTCACCCCGAAGGCATTTCGGACGCGGAAATCGATGACGGCTACGACGACGCCTTCCTCGTCTCCCCCGGCGAAAACCAGCCCTTCGGCCGCCTCCTCGTCGGCCCTCCCGGCGTGATCGCCTCATGCCTGCTCGGCTCCCAGACCACCTCGCTGCCCTTATGGGTCGAAAACACGCTCGGTGCTACCGTGATTCTCCGGCCCGACCCGGCCGCCGCCGCTCACCCGGATGTCCCTGCCATCCTACTCAGCAAATCAGCTCCCACCGCCACAGAAGCCCACGCCGTTCCAAAGTCGACCTCCACGGGAGACTGGCTCCGGGAGTTCGGAAGGAAACAGACCGCTCTCTTCTTCTCCGAAGCCAACCCCCTGCTCGAAGGAAAATCACCGGAAGCCGCCGCCGCCTTCCCCCACCTCCGCCCCATCCTCGTCCGCCTCTGCAAACAGCACATCAGCGGCATCGATTACCTCCGGCGCAGCGCCGGAATCGACACCGATGCCAATGACATCCTCGCCAGACTCGGACTCACCGAAATCATCTTCCCCCCAGCCCCCCTCGGAAAACCACTCGAAGACCCACGCGTAACATCCTTTTCCACCGCAGCCCAGCCCACCTCACCCCCGCTTCGCCTGCCCATCCTCACAAGCGCCGACCGCAAGTTCTTCCGCAGGCAGAAATCGCCGCTCCAGAATGTCCTCGACGCCGACCGGATCCTCAAAGGAATCCGCAGCATGGTCGCAGAATGCCCATCGGAGGAGGACGTCATCAACTGGTTCGAAGCGGCCTGGGGAGACTTGCTGGACCTCATCCTCATTGCCTGCGAGGACCACTCGGACCTCGTCTACACCCACTGCATCAGTGTGGCATCTCGAGCCGCATGGGTGCTCTTCGCGCAAAAACTTCCCGAGGAAGCCACCGACAACCTCCGCTTCGCTTTCTTCCTCGAGGAAGCCACCGACAACCTCCGGGAAATCACAGACATCCGCGACGAACAGGAACTCATGGCCCTCGCCAGCACAACCCCGCAGCCTCTCCTGACCTGCGGAATGGTCGCCAGCCTCAGCGCCACAACGTACAAGAACCAACCCCACCCTCTGAGCGAAGCCGAGGCCCGCATCGCAATCCCCATCGCCATCGCCGCCATCAGGGAACTCTGCATGCTCAAGCCACGCTGACCCCTCTGCCACGTGGACAAGGCAACCATCATCCAGCTCATCATCAGCCACCTGCGCCAATCCCTCCACGCAGGCACCCACGCCGCACGCGCCTCGTCCGCCGCCGCCACCGACCCGGACAGCCGCGCGGAAAACAAATACGATACCCGCAGCCTCGAAGCTTCCTACCTCGCCCGCGGTCAGGCCCTCCGCGTCGCCGAAACCACCGACGCCCTCGCAGCCTTCACTTCACTCCAGCCCCGCTCCTTCGGCCCAGCCGACCCCATTCTCGAAGGCGCCCTCGTCGAACTCCTCGGCCCCGACGGCCGCTTCTTCTGCTTCATCGGACCAGCCGCCGGAGGCACCGAAATCCCATGGGGCGACGCCACCGTCATGGTCGTCACCCGCTCATCCCCTCTCGGATCAAGACTCCTCCGCCAGTCCGCCGGAGCCATCATCGAACTCTCCCAGGGACGCCCATCGTCCCGGCTCCGCATCGTCAGCGTCTGCTGAAACACGTCTGCCTCATTCCCCGCCACCAGGCATCACCGGCAACGCATCCAGTTCCAGCTCCCGCACCATCCCTTCCTCGGAAACCTGAATCAGAACCCGAGCCTCCACCAGCAGGGCCGTCAGCCATCCCCCGCCCCACGCACAGGTATCCAGACAGGTCGTATGCCCGAAATGCGCAGGCATCCCCGACTTCTGCGAAGTATGCCCAGTAATCAACGTCTTCCCGGAATAGTGCGGCCGCGCATCCACACTCAGAAACTGCCAGAAAAGCGCCTGTGGGGACTGATGCCGCATCGCCAGATCCGGCGCCGCATTCGCATGCACAAAGATATGCGTCTCCGTTTCCCAGTAATCCAGCAAGCCAGTCTCCAGAAATTCCCAGTGCTCCGCAGACACATCCGCCAGCTTCGGCCGCCACGCCCGCGGCGCATAACTGCGCAGCGTCGCATCCCCCCCATGACCGCGCCACTGACGCTCCATCACCGGATTTCCCCGCGACTCCAGCATCATGACTTCATGATTCCCCTTGAGCGGACGCAGCACGCATTCCCCACGCAGCCGCAGCAGCCGCTCCACCACCCCCCACGAATCCGGACCGCGGTCGACATAATCCCCCAGCATCACCACCACATCATCCGACGCCGGACGCACTTCCTCCAGCAACAGCTCCAGCGCACGGCGGCAGCCATGCACATCCCCAATCGCCACCGTCCTCACCCCTCCACCCCCAGCGGACGGAAACGCGGGTTCTGACTCAGAAACTCCAGCGGATTCCCATACAGCAGCCGGTCCACAAACGCCGCATCATACCCCCGGCGACGCATCTCAAGCGCCGTCTTCGGCACCGCCAGCGGATCACTGTGACCCCAGTCACACGCACTGTTCAGCCAGATTCTTCCGGATCCATACAGCTCAAGCATGTCAATCGCACGGTGCGGAGTCGCCTTGCTCTCCGGATACAGCGTGATCCCCGCCCAGTACCCACGGTCCAGCACCAGCGGTGCCGTGTGTTCCTCCACATGATCAATGATGACACGGTCCGGACTGAGTCGACCCTGATTCCGGATCGCATCCAGAATCAGCTTCGTCCCCTTCAGCTTGTCCTCCAGATGCGGCGTGTGCACCAGCACCAGCTGATCATGATCCGCCGCCAGCTGCAGATGCCTCTCCAGTACCTTCAACTCGTTCCGGCTGTTCTTGTTCAATCCAATCTCCCCGACCCCCAGCACATTCGGCTTGGCCAGCAGCTCCGGAATCAGTCCGATCACTTCCTCGGCCAAACCCATGTCCTCCGACTCCTTCGGATTGATGCACAGCCAGCAGTAATGCGGCAGCAGATACTTCTTCGCACGCCTCGGCTCGTACTCGGTCAGCTGCAGAAAGTAATCGTGAAACCCATCACTGCTGCCACGGTCGAATCCCGCCCAGAATGCCGGTTCGCAGACCGCCGCACACCCCGCCGTCACCATGGCCGCATAATCGTCCGTGGTCCGGCTCACCATGTGACCATGTGGCTCAATGTATCTCATCGTCTCAGTCGGTAGTGGCTGGCACCCGCAGGAAACGTCACGGCATTCCCAGCGCTTTCCACGCAAACGCAAACGTGTCAGCCGTTTCCTCCAGCTGCTTGGCTGTCGGCTTCCCAGCCCCATGACCCGCCCGCAGATCGACCCGCAGCAGCACCGGAGCCCCGTCACCCTGCGCCTGCTGCAGCTCAGCCGCGAACTTGAAACTGTGCGCCGGATACACCCGGTCATCATGATCCCCCGTCAGCACCATGGTCGCAGGATACTTCACCCCGGACTTCACATTGTGCAGCGGACTGTACCCCCGCAGCACCCGGAAATCCTCCGCCTTGTCCGGACTGCCATACTCGGACTGCCACGCCCACCCGATCGTGAACTTGTGGAACCTCAGCATGTCCATCACCCCGACAGCCGGCAGCGCACAGCCAAACAGATCCGGCCGCTGCAGCAGACACGCCGCCACCAGCAGCCCGCCATTGCTCCCCCCGCTGATCGCCAGACGCGACGGCTTCGTCCAGCCCTCCCGGATGAGATGCTCGGCCGCTCCCACGAAGTCATCAAAGACATTCTGCTTCTTTTCCTTCATCCCTGCCTCGTGCCACGCCTGCCCGAACTCGCCGCCGCCCCGCAGATTGACCTGCACATACACCCCGCCAGCCTCCAGCCACGCAATGCGGCTCGCATTGAAGGCCGGACTCAGACTGATGTTGAACCCGCCATAACCATACAGCATCACGGGCAATTCCCCGTTCTTCTCCACATTGCGCATGCGGGTCACAAACATCGGCACCTTCGTCCCGTCCTTCGAAGCAAACCACAGCTGCTCCACCACCATGTCCTTCGTCCCGAACTTCACCTTCGTTTGGTCATGGAGCACCGTCTTCCCAGTCTGCGTGTCATACCGGTAAATCGCCCCGGGCGTATCAAAACCCGTCACCGCATAGAAGGTCTCACGGTCACCCAGCTTCCCGCCAAATCCACCAGCACTCCCGAAATTCGGCAGCGGCAGCTTCTCCAGTTCCTTCCCCGTCAGATCACACACGGTCACCTCGTCGTGCGCCTCCACAAGGCGCTGCACGAAAATCCGCCCGCCCACCATGCTGGCCGACTCAATGACACTGGCTCCACCCGGCACAATCTCCTGCCAATGCTCCCGCCCAGGCTTCGCCACATCAATCACCACCACCCTCCGGTTCGGAGCCTGATGCGTCGTCAGAAAGTAAAACCGCGTTCCCTCATTTCCCAGATAGTTCCACTCGGCCTCGAATCCGGGCAGCAGTTCCACCACCGGCGCATCCGGGCCCTGACTGAGGTCGCGGTAAAAGAAGCAATCCTCAGGCTTCGTCCCCTCACGCACGAAAATCATCAGATAACGCCCGTCCTCGGTCTCCGCCGCATTAAGCCCCCATTTCGGAAAATCCGGCCGCGCATACACCAGCCGGTCCTTCTCCTGCGGCTCGCCCAGCACATGATAGTATACCTTCTGATTGTAATTCTCCGCCTTCAGCTCGGACCCCTTCTCAGGCTGCTCATAGCGGCTGTAGTAAAACCCCTTGCCGTCATGACTCCACGACGGCCCGCTGAACTTCACCCAGCGGATCACCTCGCCCGTATCCTTCCCGCTCGCCACGTCGCGCACATGAATCGTCACCCAGTCGCTGCCGGCCTCGCTCAGCGTGTACGCCATCATCTTACCGTCATCCGTCAGATCATACCCCCCCAGCGCCACCGTACCGTCCTTCGAAAGGGTATTGGGATCCAGCAGGACCGTTTCCGCCGCTCCTTCCTTCCCATCCTCGCGCCAGTACACCACCGCCTGATTCTGCAGTCCCTGCTTGCGGCTGTAGAAAAGACGTCCCGCCGTCAGCCGCGGAATCCCCAGCTTGTCGTAATCCTGCAGCTGCCGGAGGCGCTCCAGAAACTTCTCCCGCTGCGGAATCGCCCGCAGATAGCCACCCGCCAATTCCGCCTGCGCCTCCACCCACTTCCGCGTCTCCGCCCCGTCAATGTCCTCCATCCAGCGGTACGGATCCGCCACCTTCTCCCCATGCAGTTCCTCCACCAGCGCATCCCGCCTCGCCTCGGGATACCGCAGCACTTCCGCCATGGCAGCATGCAGACTCATCGACATCATCAGAATTTGGGCAGTCGTCCTCATCAGATAGGCTCTCGGTTGATTGGCTGATTCCAGCGGAGCCACCCGCACCACCAGACCGTCAGTCAGCAGTCCTCAGCGGTCGAGCACACCATTCCACTTCGTCAGATTCGCAGACTGCGCCGCAAACAGATCATCGGTCGCATCCAGCACCTCAATCGATGTGATCTTGTCCCCCTGACGGATCGCATTGACCACATCCTGACCCTTCGTCACTTCCCCAAACACACTGTGCTTGCCATCAAGCCAGTCAGTCGGCACATGCGTGATGAAGAACTGACTCCCGTTCGTCCCCGGTCCGGCATTCGCCATCGAAAAGATCCCCGGCTTGCTGTGCTTGAGCGTCGCATCGAATTCATCGCCGAACTTGTATCCCGGCCCACCCATGCCAGTCCCGGTCGGATCACCTCCCTGAACCATGAAGTTCGGAATAACCCGGTGAAACTTGATCCCGTTGTAGTATCCACGCTTCGCCAGATTCAGAAAGTTCGCGCACGTCATCGGCGTCTTCGCCGCAAACAGCGTACCCTCGATGGCTCCACGGTCAGTGTGAACAATAATGCGAATGTCAGTCATAAATAATGGTTTCTGAGATTGTGATTTGAAGGGCCGCTCACTTCACCAGCTCGGCGGACTTGATGTAGTCAAGCTTCGGAAAATCCTTGCGGAAATACGCATTCCCCTCGGTCTGCGCACGCATCTGATCAGGCCCATTCCCCCGCGGAGCCCCTTCTCCATACCCTTTGTAGATCTTGTCGATCGTCTCCATCCCCTCGGTAACCTTGCCAAACGGCGAAAATCCCATCGCGTCCAGATTCGCATTGTCATCCAGATTGATGAAGAACTGCGTGCTGCGCGAATTCGGCGCACCACTCTTTGCAAAGGTGATCATGCCCCGCGTGTTGCTCGCCTTCACAGGATCGTCCGCAATGTTCGCCGCACGCCACACGGCCGCAATCTTCGGATCCCCATGAATCCCGAACTGACACATGAAGCCCTCAATCGCCCGGAAAAAGGCAATGTCCCGGAAGAATCCGTTCTTCACCAGATTGTAGAAACGATCCGCCCCATTCGGCGAAAGCGCCCGGCTCACTTCGACCGTGAACGCACCCACGGTCGTATCGAACTTCACCTTGAACGATTCCGGAGCCTTCTCATTGAGCTTCGCAGGATCAGTCAGGGAACCAGCGGCCGCAGGCTTGGCCGCCGCCGCAGGAGCAGCACTCTGCGCAGAAACACTGACGGAAAACGCCGCGGAAACAACAGCCGCTGCCACGGAAAAAGGAATTCGGATGGTCATCATGACCTCCCGCATGCAGCATCCCCCAGCGCCTTTCAACAGGGGAACCCACCACTCCTTCCCGCACCCCCGCGGACTTGACACCCCTCACATTCTGACCGTTGGCACAGGATCCGCTCCCGGTTCCACTCTGCCAGGCACGCCTCTCCCCATGCTCCGCTTCATCGCCAGCCGACTCCTCCAGAGTGCCGCCGTCCTCCTCGCGGTCTTCACCATGACGTTCTTCATGGTGCGCCTCGCGCCCGGCGATCCCTTCGCCACGGAGAAAAGCATGAACCCGGACGTCCGCGCCGAACTGGAACGCCAGTACGGCCTCAACAAACCTCTCCCGGTCCAGTACTGGAAGGCCCTCTCGTCCTACGCCCGCGGCGATTTCGGACTCTCCATGAAGAATCAAGGCATGCGGAACGCCAAGATCATCCGCGATTCCTTCCCGGTCTCGCTCATCATCGGAGCGGCCGCTCTCGCCATCGCCCTCGCCATCGGCCTCCCCGCAGGCATCATCGCCGCCGTCCGCCGCAACACATGGCTCGACTTCGGCCCCATGGCCCTCGCCATGATCGGCATCTGCCTCCCAACCTTTGTCATGGGCCCCATCCTCATCGCCATCTTCGGCCTCAAATGGCGGCTCCTCAATGTCGCCGGATGGTTCGAGCCAACCGACTGGATCCTCCCGGCCGCCACCATGGGACTTTCCTACGCCGCCTACATTTCCCGGCTCGCCCGCGGCGGCATGCTCGAAGTCCTCAGCCAGGACTACATCCGCACCGCCCGCGCCAAAGGCGTCCCAGGCTGGCAGATCATCCTCCGCCACACGCTCCGCAACGGCCTCCTCCCAGTCGCCGCCTTCCTCGGACCAGCCCTCGCCGGCATCACCACCGGATCCTTCATCATCGAGAAAATCTATAACCTCCCAGGCCTCGGCCAGCACTTCGTGAGCGCCGTCTTCAACCGAGACTACACACTCATCCTCGCCACCACGGTGCTCTACGCCGCCCTGCTCGTCTTCATGAATCTCCTCGCGGATATCCTCGTCGCATGGATGAACCCCCGCGTCCGCCTCAGCGCATGAACCCGGATCCTCCAGCCAGTCCACCGGAACCCGCCCGCGGCCGCTCGCTCTGGCAGGATTCATGGGCCCGCCTCCGCCGCAACCGCCCCGCCGTCGGTGGACTCATCGTCCTCTCGCTCATCATCCTCTTCTGCATAGCCGGCCCATGGTTCCTTCCATGGAAACCGGACCTTCAGGACCTCAAACTGAAGGCGGTCCCGCCAGGCACCGCTTCTCTCATCCCAGGAACATCCACCGAAGCCGTCCACTGGCTCGGTACCGATACCCTCGGCCGCGACCTCCTCGTCCGCACCCTCCACGGAGGCAGGGTCTCCCTCATGGTCGGCCTCATCGCCACCCTCGTCGCCCTCGTCATCGGCGTCAGCTACGGAGCCACCGCCGGTTACCTCGGCGGCCGCACGGACGCCTTTCTCATGCGGCTCGTGGACATCCTCTACGCTCTCCCCTTCATGATCTTCGTGATCCTCCTCACCGCCACCCTCGGAGATTACGTCGAACAACGCTTCGGTAACAGCATCTACGTGGTCTTCGCCGCCATCGGTGCCGTCGAATGGCTCACCATGTCCCGGATCGTCCGCGCTCAGGTCCAGTCCCTCGTCCGCCAGGAATTCGTGGAAGCAGCCCGCTCACTCGGCCTCCCCGCATGGAAAATCATCTTCCGCCACATCCTCCCCAACGTGCTCGGACCAGTCATCGTCTACGCCACCCTCACAGTCCCCGCTGTCATGCTCCTCGAAGCCGGACTCAGCTTCCTCGGCCTCGGCGTCCAGCCTCCGGGAACTTCATGGGGCACCCTCATCAACGACGGCTCCAAAAACATCGAAACCAGCTGGTGGATGCTCGCCTTCCCCGCCGCCTGCTTCTCCGCTACCCTCTTCTGCCTCAATTTCGCAGGCGATGGCCTGCGCGATGCCCTCGACGTCCGCACCGCCAAGGATTGAAGCCGGCACACCCTGCCTTTGCCATCCCATCATCGCAAAAAACCGCTGGCATCAGCCCCGCTCTCTGATTACTCCTCCACCATGATCCCCGACATCACCCTCGGCATTGTCTTCACCTTCATCCTCCTCGGCATCGGTACGGTGGCGTTCATCTACCTGCTGAAAGGCAAGAACTGAACCGCCGTCCCCACCAAAGGGAATCGCAGGCCCGGGACCGACAGACTCCATGGCTTCCCTGCTGAACCCCGGTTTTTCCAGCCTGCCACCGGAAACCCAGCGGCGCGTCCTCTACCTCCGCTGCCTCGAGGAAACGGACGGATCCGCCAGCGTCATCCCTCTTGAACTGCGCACAGCCGCCAGCCGCGCCGCAGACAAGGAGAAGACTGATGCCGCCTTCCTGACCACCCGCGCCGCCACCCTCGCCGCCGGACTCCCGGCCACATGGCAGGGGAAGCTGTCGGCAGCCACCAATAAACCGGACCACCCATGGCTCCGCTGGCTGCCAGCCTCCCTCTGCGCCTCGGCCTTCCTGATCGGCTGGTTCACCAATGAACTAGGCCCGTCCCGGACCATCAACGTACTCTCGTTTCCCATCCTCGGCCTCATCCTCTGGAACCTCGCCGTCGCCATCTTCAGCCTCGTCGCCCACTGGAAACGGAAACCAGTCGCAACCCGCACCACGGTTCCCTCCGGCGCAACTCCGGAGGAACGAACGGATGCTCTGTTCACCAGCCGCTGGAAATCTCTGCAGCACCTGCATCTCCGCGCCGGCTTCCCCCTGTGGCTCCACCTCGCCGCCATCTGCCTCGCCACCGGCATCATCGCCGGAATGTACTCCCGCGGTCTCACCCGCGCCTACTCGGTCACATGGGAAAGCACTTTCCTTGCCGAACCCCACGTCCGCGCCCTCACCCGTATCTTCCTTGGCCCCGCCTCGCTCGTGACCGGCATCCCCGTGCCGGACCCCTCCC
>Ga0315908_10000381_pt1 | contig 35451 bp, 33 predicted proteins | sample LakEriMetagenome_12_FD_203520 | JGI IMG/M metagenome (GOLD analysis project Ga0315908, IMG submission 203520) | Freshwater fungal communities from buoy surface, Lake Erie, Ohio, United States - Buoy 4 MA124 | ecosystem: Environmental > Aquatic > Freshwater > Lake > Lake biofilm | place: USA...
GTGCGCGTCAAAAAGGCTTGTTCTTTATTCAGCAACTCGATAGTCGCATCAATGAATCCTTATTAATCGATACCACGAAGTTGACGCAAGTACTTGTTAATTTAGTCAGTAATGCTGTGAAATTCACGAACAATGGCTTTGTCAAAGTAACGGCGAAGCTCATGGACATGGATGAGGAGGGGCAAACAATTCGTTTTGAGGTACAGGATACAGGAATCGGTATTCAAATAGAAAATATCGACTCGATCTTTAAAACGTTCATTCAAGAAGATTCAACTGTTTCTCGAAAGTTTGGAGGTACAGGACTAGGACTATCAATTTCTCGAAGTATCATTGAACGAATGGATGGTGACATCGAGGTAATCAGTGAAAAAGGTGTAGGTTCAGTTTTCCATTTTACGTTGAAATTTTTGTTTGCGAAACAACTCTCGAAATCGGGTAGTGTTCGAAAAGATGAGGCAACTAAGAAATCACTAAAAAACTGTCGGGTACTTATTGCTGAAGACAATCCGATGAACCAAATGTTGATTTCAGCCATTCTTGACAAAGAGGAAATATTATATGACATCACCTCGAATGGTGAACGCTGTGTTCAGCGCTTGAAAGAGTCGGAATTTGACGTGATTCTTATGGACATTCAGATGCCTATTATGGATGGATTAATGGCGACACAGTTTATTCGAAATGAGTTGAAGTCGAAAATTCCTATTATCGCTTTAACGGCAAATGCATCAAAAGATGACGAAATGATTTACCGCGAAGCAGGGATGAACGACCACTTATCAAAACCATTCCGTCAGGATGCTTTGTTTGAGAAGATTCGGAAGCTCTGTGATTCGAATGGGACTAATGTTCAAATAGAGGATGAAATTGTTATTGAGGAAGATACTGCCCATTATTCTTTGGCGAACATCGAGGAGATTGCAGCTGGTGATCAGGAGTTTGTGGTTTCTATCGTAGAAACGTTCTGTAATAATACGCCAAATTACCTACAGCAAATTTCTGACGGAATAGCTTCAAAGGATTTTGAGCGTATCCGATTCTCTGCGCATCAAATGAAGCCCTCCATTGATATCTTAATGGTGAAGGATGTAAAGGAAACGATCCGTGAAATTGAAGAAATCGCCACTCGAGGAAAAGGGCAAGTCGAGGAACTTGGATTAATCACTGAAAAGTTCCAACATTTGAGTCAAAGTTTGAATAGCGTGATCGCGGACTTGACGGAACGATTTTCGGTGTGATTCTTTGATGCTTTTGGTAGGGCTTATTTGGTTGTTATTTTTTTAAAATGAAGGATGCTAAACAAAATGGTTGTCAATGCAGCAATACAATTTCCGATGCAATTCATGTAGCGGTAATAATCCTCAAAACCGCCTTGTTCTTTGAATAAACTTCCAACGGAAAGGACACAAATGAGACTATTGATCGCCAGTAGTATTTTTCCAAAAGTGGTTTTCGATAGTCTTACTGCCCAAATTAGGGTTAAAAGCAGCCCAAAACCTGATGAATATAAGATCGCCAAATATGCCAGCGATGGTGAAGTGGACCAAATGGATGCACTAAAAAAAAGTGCTGATGCCATCAGAAGTATGGACGAAAAGTACTGTAGTTTTTCCCAAAAAGTTTACATTGATCCTCAATAATTCCGTGAGTAAAGTGTACTATTCAATTCCAAAGGCCCGCTGAAGCACACTGGCTTTACTTGCATTTTCTTCTGCGGTATAAATTTTCTTTAAACTTTGGTCGACAAGTAAAATTGGCGTTCCCATTTCTAAGCAAATATCGATATCATGTGAAGAAAGTACGATGCATTTGTTCTCTTCCGCTGCAATACGCTTTAAGGTCTGCATCAATGTTCTTTTGTTCAGATAGTCGAGAAAGGCGCTTGGCTCATCCAGGAGAATCACAGGCGTTTGTTGTGCCAATGATTTCGCAATGGTCGCCAGTTGTCGTTCGCCGTCACTTAATTGGTCGGTGTAACGTCCCGATAAATGTGAAATTCCTGTCATCTCCAATGCTTGGCGAATTTGCTCCTGATCAACATCACCTAATCTTCCCAAAACTCCTGTATGCGGCGTTCTTCCTAGTGCTACATAGTCGAAGGTGCTTAAAAATGGAATGCCTTTAAATCCTGCTGCGGTAAAGGATAAGGTTTTTGAACGAGTACTGTTTGTGAAGTCATTTGAACGTTGACCATCAATGCGAATTTCCCCTTGGATGGTGTGAATTTCTCCGTTGATACTGCGCAGAAAGGTTGACTTCCCAATGCCATTTTTTCCAATAAGCACATAGACATTACCCGTTTCTAATCGCATGTTGTCGATGTCGAGAAGTGGGGTAGAGTATCCAATCGTTGTGTCTTTAAATTCAATCATTTCATGCGTTTTAAAATGATGAAAATGACAATCGGTGCACCAAGTAACGATGTAAAGACGTTGATTGGCAGAATAACCTTGTTTTCAAGTAGCTGAATGAGTATGTCACCAAAAAGAAGGAAAGAAGCTCCAATCAAGAGGTTGGCGGGCAAAAGAATCCGGTGATTTTGGGTGCGAAAAAGGAGACGTGAAACATTCGGAACGGCTAAACCTACAAAGGCGATGGGTCCACAAAATGCTGTGATTAACCCTGTGAAAAGAGCTGTCACTGCAATAGATGAAATCCGTACAAACTTGATGTTCAGTCCGAGTTGTTGCGCCTCTTGATCTCCAAGAAGCAGTGCGTTCAATGGTTTGATCAGTAGGACTAGAAGAAATAAGGAGGGCAGATAAATGGATAAGAGCAAAGTCAAGTCGGTGAATTGTATGTTTTGCAACGATCCCATGGTCCACATGGTAAAGGATTTCAATTCACCGGCTGCACTTGTCGCCTCTAAAATGCTAATCAAAGATCCTGTGAAGCTTCCTAGCATAAGTCCTACAAGCAATAAGGAGACGGATGAGCGAATGAAGAAGGAGAAGAACAGAATAATTCCACCAAATACCATGGCGCCAATAAAGGCTCCTCCAACAACGCCAATGTTTGATTGAAGCAAAGGAATGCCTGTCATGGTACAAAGTGCCACAAACAGGCTAGAACCCGAGCTTATACCCAATACATAAGGTCCAGCGAGTGGATTGTTGAAGAGTGTTTGCATGATCATCCCCGAAACGGCAAGTCCTCCGCCAGCGATAAGTGCGGTGATCATACGCGGGATTCTGAACTCGCGGGCAATGATCTCTTTTGTCGAATCACCACCATTTATAAGTGCTGACCAAAAATCACCCATACTTATTCCCAGTTGTCCTGCATGTAGATGCCACAAACAGAGCCCAATCATCAGAAAGGTCAAGCCAGAAAAGAGGACAAAATTCTTCGTCATTAATGAAGCTGTTTGTAATAATGCATACGGCCTTTTAGGTCCAATTCGGGGTGAAAGATACGGATGAAATCAAAAAGAATTTTGTCTGGTTCAACAATACTCATTTCCCAGAACCGGTTCATACCGTGCGAATAACAGAATACTTTTTTATTTTTTACAGCGGATAAATAACGATAGCGCTGATCTCTTTGCACTAAATCCTTGAGTGATGTTACTCCTGGATCGATCCAAAATTCGGAGTTTTTTTCACTGGAGATCACTTCTTGAAGGGAGCGCTCTATACTTCCGGTACCTTTCGATTTTTTACCTGAATAATCAGCGCCAGCGTCGTGCAAGAGAATTCCACCGAAACTTTCTCCAGCTGGAGCAAACCATACGTCACCGATGAGGTTGCCACTAAAAACTCGCGGACGAGCTTTGGCTTTCTTGGCGCTTTGACATAAGTCTAAATAGCGCTTTTCAACTTTTGAAAGATAGGCCTTGGCCTGTTTTTCCTTACCAGTCAGATAACCAAAGAAAAGCAGCCATTCGGCTTTTCCTAGGGGGTGTGCTTCTTTCCAGTCAAAGTTGGGGATACAAATAGTTCCTAGTTTTTGAAGTTGAACCTCCTTCGGATAACCAGTACCAAAGCCACCACTGTACATCAATACATCGGCATGCAACGCGATAATGGATTCCACAGGTATACCACTTTCGGTCCCCAAGCTTTTCGCTTTCCCTTGGGATAGTCGTTTACGTAAGGACTTATTATAAATGTACTTGCCATTAGGAACACCTCGAATGAGGCCAATTTCATCTAAGACTGAGAGCATTCCCACATGCGTCCCACTCAAGGCAATGATTCCTTTTATTGGAACTTGAATAAACGTCGCGTTCTTTGGGCAGTCTTGACTGTTTTTTCCTAGGAAATACCTGTATTGAATGTTGGCATCAGGTTCAAGAAGATTAACAATCGTCCCTGATGTTGTTTCGTGGATGTCGATGCACTTGGCATAGTTGATTTGAGAATTAGCATCATCCTTTTCTTGAGAACCCTTTTTTTGAGGGCCGCATGCAGCAAGAACTGAGATAAGAAAAAGGATAGCTAGGCAACGAAACATGACACAAAGGTCCAAAAAAAAAGCCTGCAATGCAGGCTTTCCAAACTATTTTTTTTGTGGCTTATTCGCCAACAACGTCAAATTTGAATGTAGGCTTAACACCTTTGTAAAGGCTCGCTTCAGCTTCAAATGTTCCAACCTCACGGATAGGCTCATCTTTAATTTTAAGCGACTTTCTGTCGATGTCAAATCCTGCTTTCTTCAATGCTTCAGCCAACTGAACAGTGTTTACAGATCCGAAAATCTTGCCGTTCTCACCAGCTTTTGTAGAGATAGTAACAGATGTAGCTTCCAATTTAGCAGCAATTTCTTGCGCTTCAGCCAACATTTTTGTTTCCTTGTGCGCTTTTTGCTTCATGATTTCAGCGTGCGCTTTTTTAGCAGATGCTGTTGCAAGCACCGCGTATCCTTGCGGGATTAGGAAGTTACGACCGTATCCAGGTTTTACTGTTACGATTTCATTCGCGAATCCGAGCTTATCTACGTTCTTCTTTAGAATTAATTCCATGGTAACTTAATTTCGTGTTCAACAAACAATTACTTAAGCATATCGCCAATGTATGGCATGATTGCGATGTGACGTGCACGCTTGATCGCTTTGTTGACTCTTTTTTGATATTTAGCCGATGTTCCAGTGATTCTGCGTGGCAGGATTTTTCCTTGCTCATTCACGAGCTTCAAAAGGAAATTTGCATCCTTGTAATCAATAAATTTGATTCCGCTTTTCTTGAAACGGCAGTATTTGTCTTTTCTGATTTCGATATTAATCGGTGTCAGATATCTGATATCGTTTGACATGTTCTTTTTCGTTTAAGAGTGATTAATTAAGCCTCGGCTTCAACAGATTTTTTCTCTCCAGCCTTGTTGCGGCGCTTTTCTGCGTATGCCACGTGATCCTTGTCCATTTTGACAGTTAAGAATCGTAAAATACGCTCATCGCGCTTCATGCTTAGTTCGAGTCCAGCAACGCTGTTGCCTTCTCCTTCAAATTCAATGAGGAAATAGAAACCAGTCGATTTTTTCTGGATTGGATACGCTAATTTACGCAATCCCCAGCTTTCCGAATGATTTACTTTTCCACCCATTGCTTTGATTTCGCCCTCGAATTTCTGCACTGCTTCCTTTGCCTGATCGTCAGACAAAACGGGAGTTAAGATGAAAACAGTTTCGTAAGAATTCATGATAGAAATGTTTAATGAATAAAAATTTTAAGGGTGCAAATATAGATATTTATTCAGAAAATACTAGTCCTCATCAGAAAAAAATGCTCTGCGACTTGCTTTCTCATCGAACATTTTCAAAAATCAAGCGAAAATCGCTCAGTTTTATCCTTTTTTCAAGGCCTTTTTCGGCTGTCAATCGTTCAAGATTTACTACATTTGCAACCGTTATTCAAATACAAATTTAATAGTTTCTTCACGATGGTTTTCGATTTAGACATGATCAAGAAGGTGTATGCCGCATACCCAGAGCGCATCGCTGCTGCACGAAAAGTGGTAGGTCGCCCTTTAACACTTTCAGAAAAAATATTGTACGCCCACCTTTGGGAGGGTAATGCGTCAAGTGCATTTGAACGTGGAAATTCATACGTGGACTTCGCACCAGACCGTGTAGCAATGCAAGATGCAACAGCTCAAATGGCTTTGTTGCAATTCATGCAGGCAGGAAAGAAAAAGGTGGCGGTACCATCAACTGTGCATGCCGATCACCTTATTCAAGCGCGTGTTGGAGCAAGTAAAGACCTTCAAGAATCGTTGAATCAAAACAATGAGGTATTTAATTTTCTCTCATCTATATCCAACAAATACGGTATCGGTTTCTGGAAGCCAGGAGCAGGGATCATTCACCAAGTAGTTCTTGAAAATTATGCGTTCCCAGGTGGAATGATGATCGGAACGGATTCACACACGGTAAATGCTGGTGGACTTGGAATGGTAGCGATCGGTGTTGGTGGAGCTGACGCGGTAGATGTAATGGCAGGAATGGCTTGGGAGCTTAAATTTCCGAAACTTATCGGGGTTAAATTGACAGGTAAACTGAATGGATGGACATCTGCTAAAGATGTGATCTTGAAGGTGGCTGATATTCTTACAGTAAAAGGTGGTACAGGCGCAATCGTTGAGTACTTCGGTGACGGAGCGATTTCACTTTCATGTACCGGAAAAGGAACCATCTGTAACATGGGTGCAGAAATCGGAGCGACAACTTCAACGTTTGGTTACGATGATTCAATGCGTCGCTACTTAATCGCTACAGGACGTCAAGAGGTTGTGGATGCAGCAGATAAAATTGCTGAACACTTAACAGGAGATGCTGAAGTTTATGCAAATCCGAACGATTACTTCGATCAAGTCATTGAAATCGATTTGACAGAATTGGAACCTCATATCAACGGACCATTTACCCCAGACCGAGGTACACCAGTTTCTAAAATGAAGACAGAAGCAGCAGCGAACAACTGGCCGACGAAAGTTGAGTGGGGATTGATTGGTTCTTGTACAAACTCTTCCTATGAAGATTTAGCGCGTGCGGCATCGATTGTTGAGCAAGCGGTTGCACAAGGAATTGCGCCTAAAGCAGAGTTCGGTATCAACCCGGGATCTGAACAAGTACGTTTCACAGTAGATCGTGATGGTATCTTGGATACGTTTGAGAAAATGGGTACAAAAATCTTTACGAATGCGTGTGGACCATGTATCGGTCAATGGGACAGAGCAGGTGCTGAAAAGCAAGAGCGCAATACAATCGTGCATTCATTCAACCGTAACTTCTCGAAACGTGCCGATGGTAACCCAAATACACATGCCTTTGTAACGTCTCCTGAAATGGTGGCTGCATTGGCAATCGCCGGTGATCTAGGATTTAATCCACTTACAGATTCACTGGTAAACAGTAAAGGTGAAAAGTTCATGTTAACCGCTCCGCAAGGGGACGAGCTACCAAAACGTGGATTTGCAGTAGAGGATAATGGATACCAAGCGCCTGCCGAAGATGGTAGTGGTGTGAACGTCATCGTTGCTCCGGATTCATCACGCCTACAATTGCTTGAAAACTTCCCAATTTGGGATGGTAAAAATATCCTTGGTGCGCGTCTTTTGATCAAAGCAAAAGGAAAATGTACGACTGACCACATTTCAATGGCTGGTCCTTGGTTGAAATACCGTGGACACTTGGACAACATTTCAAACAACCTACTTATTGGTGCTGAAAATGCATTCAACGGAAAAGCAAATGCAGTAGTGAATCAATTAACGATGGAAGCGGGTGAGGTACCTGCGGTGCAACGTGCATACAAAGCGGCTGGAATACCATCAATCGTTGTGGGTGACCACAACTATGGAGAGGGTTCTTCTCGTGAGCATGCTGCGATGGAGCCACGCCACCTTGGTGTTTGTGCAGTAATTGTGAAATCTTTTGCACGCATCCACGAAACAAACTTGAAAAAACAAGGGATGTTGGCGCTGACGTTTGCGAATGAAGCAGATTATGAAAAAATCAAGGAAGATGATACATTCAACTTCATTGACCTAGAATCATTCAGTGCTGGAACACCATTGACGTTGGAGATTGCACACAAGAATGGATCAAAGGAGAATATTACACTGAACCATACGTACAATGACTCACAAATTGAGTGGTTTAGGGCAGGTTCTGCCTTGAACTTGATCAAATTGCAAAACAATTAATTCATTTAAACAGAATGTCCCTCTGGTTTGCCAGGGGGATTTTTTTTGCCATGAAAAAAAGAATCGCGCTTACACTTCTCTTGGTATCGATGAACACATCGTTTGCTCAGGTAGCACATCCCTTTCGCATCCAAGTGTATACCGGTGGGCCTTCTTTGTTGAAAATGGCTTTTAAAATTTCATCCAATTACCAGGATGAATTAAACTATTCGGGATATCCAGGAATGGGTGTCAACATTGATTATAAACTAAAATCATGGTTTTCTCTAGGGGCTGAATTCAATTACCGATATGGTCAAATTGATTTTGACATCAATGATTCTTCGTTCTATCAGGAAATAACTGATCGCTTTGATATCGTAAATGAACTCATAAACCCTTTTGGTCATTACACTTTAAAAGTCCCAAGATATCGCTTCATGGTAAATGCGAACTTTCATTTACTCAAGGAGGTAAGTCGTTCTGATTTGTATATAACGATGGGAATTGGTTTAAATCGTTTAAAGCCTCAACTTTATTTAAACGGTCAGAATTTAAAGTTCTTGAATCGCTATATCGGATTTATTTCATTGCCCGTGGCTTATCGGATTTCAACGGGATATTCTTACCATTTCACTCAAAACATTGGTATTTTTGGTGAAATCGGTCTAGGTGGACCCATCTTTAGTGCTGGACTTACCGCACGATTCTGAAGATCTATTTGATCCAACACAATTTTTCTCGTTCGACCTTCAATCGCATAAATCCGAACACCACAGTAAGGGTATTCCCTTCAATGGATTCTACAGTTCCATTTTGCTTCGTTGAAATCATGCGAACGGTTGAACCAACAACGATACGGTGCTGTTGATTCGGATCTTTCTCAGGTGGAATAACTTTCTTCTTCTTCGGGTTTTTGGCTGTTAGCTCTGCTTTGCGCTTCGCTTCATCCACCACAGCCTCCGTTTTAGCCTTTTCTACAGCGAGATATTTTCTCAATTCCTCCAACAGTAGGCTATTGGCATCTTTTTTCCTTGATTTTGTGACGTACCGGTCGATGTAGCCAAGCATTTTCTTCCCCGCATTGATATACTTGTTGTTGCGCTCTGAGAGTTCTTGTTGACTTTTCAATTTTTCATCCAAACGTTCCTTTCGATCAACAAAGGATTTACGCGCTTCATCCGCTAATTTTTGCGCTTCAATGTGCTCTTTATTCAGTCGTTCCAGATATGTTTTCTCCTTTTGAAGTTCGTTGAGCAATCGATCAAGCTTCACTTTGCGCTCGTCCATTCGCGTTTTTGCCTCTTCAATGAGAGCAATAGGGATTCCGTTGATTTGCGCTACCTCAAAGGTGAACGAACTTCCAGGCTGTCCCATTGAAAACTTGTACAAAGGCTCAAGGGTTTCTGTGTCGAAGAGCATGCAGCCATTCACAGCATTCTGTAACTCGTCTGCTTTCAGTTTGATGTTGGAATAATGGGTAGTAATGACACCAAAACTCTTTCGGTTGTACAATTCTTCAAAAAACACTTCCGCTAATGCACCGCCCAAATCAGGATCGGACCCTGTTCCAAACTCATCCAACAGCAAGAGTGTGCGTTTGTTGGCTACAGTCAGGAAGTGTTTCATGCGCTTCAGTCGATACGAATAAGTGCTGAGTTCATTTTCTATGGATTGATTGTCCCCAATATCGGTGAGTATCTGTTGAAAGAAGCACATCTTACTATTCGGATCAACTGGTACAAGCAATCCGGACTGAAGCATAAGTTGTAACAAGCCAATCGTTTTTAAGGTGATGCTCTTTCCTCCTGCATTAGGTCCAGATATGACCAGCATTCGAGAGGTTTTGTCCATGCGAATGTACTGCGGGAGCGTCTTTTTACCTATGGATTTGTTATTCCTCCATAAAATCGGATGAAAGGCATTGATGAGCTCAATTTGTGTTTCGCTTTGAATGCCTGGCAGGACACAGTCTAGTTCTAAGGCAAGTTGAGACTTCGCGTTGATGAAATCCAACTGTGTCAGCACCTGCTGATAGGATTTGATTAAGGGTAAAAATACCGCCACTTCGCGGGTCAATGCTTGTAGAATGCGGTATATTTCTTTACGTTCATCATCGAGCAACATTTCCAACTCGTTGTTCAACTGGATGTTGACTTGAGGTTCAATGAACGTTAAACTCCCCGTTTTACTCGATCCCATGACGGTACCTGAGATTTTTCGCTTGTGGGTGGAAAGAATTGTCAATACTCGACGATCGTTTACAAAAGCCTCACGGGTGTCTCCGAGCACATTTTCTTTCGACAACTTGCGCAACTCCTTATCGAAATTGCGGTTGATTTGATTGCGGACAACCTTAATTTTATGTCGAATTTCAGAAAGTAGCTTTGATGCGTCATCTTTCACATTTCCGGTGCGATCGAATACTTTGTCAATGGCATCTATGATGTCTGTTGTAAAATACGATTCATTAAAAAGTGACCATAGCAATGGGAAGTCCTTTTCGCGTTTATCGAAGAAATAAAGCAATGCATTCACCAGTGCCGAACATCGTGAAATACGCATATATCCTTCAAGACTGAGTACTGCATTGCGAATAGGAAGCAACTTCAATTCTGCTGTGAGTTCCTCGAAATCAAGCGCTGGGAATGGATTTCCTTCTGTCCGAATAGCGACAAGTTCATTCACCTTTTTCAACTCGTTTTCAATCGTCGGAAAATGGGTGAGGGGCACGAGTTCTTCAAGACGTTTGCGCGCAGTTGGACCTTTGCCATAGTCCACCAACCATTGACGGATCAACGGAAACTCTAAGTCGACAAGCGTGTGATGGTCAAAAGAATCCATGGCGACAAAAATACGGATATTGTGCTTGGCTGAGGGGTTAAAATCTGAATCTGGCTGTTTAATTCTTTGTATTTTTAAACTCAATTCTATTTCTATGAAAATTATCTCGTTCAATGTCAATGGTATTCGCGCCATCATGCAAAAAACTTTTGTTGAAGACATGCGTTCAGTAAATGCCGATATTATCTGTCTGCAAGAAACAAAAGCAACTGTCGATCAAGTAAAGGAAGCTGTTGCTCCATTGGGTGATTACCACGTCTATGCCAATGAGGCCGAGCGAAAAGGGTATTCTGGGACTGCGATTTTGACCAAGCATCAACCTTTGGCTGTGACCTATTACATCGGCGTAGGTGAGCATGACAATGAAGGTAGAATAACATGTGCAGAATTTCCTGATTATTTCATTGTGACGGTTTATGTACCCAATTCGGGGAGTGAGTTGGCGCGTTTGGGCTATCGTCAAACATGGGACAAGGAGTTTTTGGCTTACCTGAAGAAATTGGAGGCGACTAAACCTGTCATCGTTTGTGGGGATTTCAATGTGGCACACAAGGCGATTGATTTAGCGCGTCCGAAGGAAAATTACAACAAGGCAGCAGGTTTCATGCAAGAAGAGATTGACGGTATGGACGCGTATACATCAAACGGTTTGATTGATTCATTTCGTGCCGTAAATGGCAATGAGGTGAAATATTCGTGGTGGAGTTACCGTGCTGGAGCTCGTGGTAAGAATATTGGCTGGAGAATCGATTATTTCCTAGTGTCAGAATCACTAGTTCCAAAGTTGGATGATGCATTCATTTTGAATGAGGTGATGGGTTCAGACCATTGCCCTGTAGGAATACAAATCAAAGGATAATAAAAAAGCCACCCGAAAGTGGCTTTATGTTTTGTGAAGCAGCTGTTACTGTTTCTTCGTGCAACAAGAACCTCCTGTTTGAGTTGTTCCTGATTGAGCCGAGCAGCAAGAACCTTTTTTCTTCTTCTTTTTCTTTTTGTCAACCTTAGTGATTTCTTTCGTAGCACCTGTTGATGCTGCATACGCTGTAGTTGCGATTGATCCTGTGAAAACCAAAAGTGCAACGGCAAACATTACTTTTTTCATAGCTTGATTGTTTTTTGTAAAAATAATTCTTTTCAATTCAATTCTCCAAGTTTTGTCAATTTACCTTTGACAACATCACCTAAATTAACATTAATTTTCGTTCCAACCGGCACAAAGACATCTATTCGTGACCCAAATTTAATAAATCCGAATTCTTCCCCAGTTGTCACCTGTTGTTCAGGTCGAATGTAGTAGCAAATTCGTCGTGCAACCGCTCCTGCAATCTGTCTGAAAAGTACTTCTTTGCCAGATGAGTGACGAACAACCATTGTGGTGCGCTCATTCTCAGTGCTGCTTTTGGGATGCCATGCCACTAAAAAGAGCCCCGGATGATATTTCACATAAGATACAGCACCAGAAATAGGATTGTAATTGGCATGCACATTCATCGGGGACATGAAAATCGAAATCTGAATGCGTTTGTCTTTGAAGTATTCTGTTTCCTCAACTTCTTCGATTACCACTACTTTACCATCTGCGGGACACATAATGTCATTGTCCGTAAATGTGCAGGTCCGTTTTGGAATGCGAAAAAACTGGATGATTAAATAGGCCATTACAAGAGCCCCTAATGTCAGAAGAAGAAATAACCACAACCAACCAGTGAAGGTAAATAAGTAATAGTTTAAAATCTGTATTCCGGTCAATAATGTCAGGCCAACAGCCATGATCAAATACCCTTCTCGATGCAGCGTCATTCGGCTAAATTAAAAATATTCGTAGAACATTGACCAGCAATAAAAAAATGGAATACCAAATAATGCGGCATCAAAGCGGTCTAGGATGCCCCCATGACCGGGTAAAATAGTACCTGAGTCTTTGATATTCAGACTCCTTTTGAACAATGATTCGAGTAAATCTCCGAAGATCGCACAGGGTGCAATTATAATTGCCGAAATAACCCAAAATAGCTCTTCACCACGGTTGATGTAGGCGCCGATGATAAATCCGAGCAATATGGTGAACAAAATTCCTCCAATCGTTCCTTCCCAGGTTTTCTTAGGCGAAATGCGAGGAAATAATGGTGTTCTACCTACCAATCGACCTGTGAAGTAGGCAAATGTATCATTCGTCCACATCAGTAAATACATCCCAATGACATGGGGTATGGCATTGTCTGCTGTGCGAACATTTAAATCAATGGTGAGATAGAATGGAGCAACGATATAAATGATTCCAAAAACAAGCACTGAAATGTTAATCAATGGATTTTCTTTCTTTCGCCACAATTCTTCCAAAATAAGGGTGAAGAAAAGTGGGAAAATGACCACAATTGATATGGGTTTAAAAAGTTCGAAACTTACACCAACCAAGAGGACAAAGATGAAAATTCCGATAAACACACCGATTTCTCGACTTACTTGAACCACTGGGTGTTCTCTAAATAGATTGTAAAATTCGATAAGTCCCAACACCATGAAAATACTGAAAACAGTGGCTTGGGCATATGGACTCCAGAGAATAGACCCCAACACAACGAAGGCAAAAATTGCCCCTGTGATAGTTCGTTGGACTAGGTTATTCATAGATACAAATTTACGTATTTTCTAAATTTCAAAAATGAATAATTCTTCACAAAACAAAACCCTGCTTTTGACAGGGTTTCGCAGTGTTGAATGAATGTTATTTGGATTCCTCAGTGTTTTCTTCGGAACTCTCAGAATTGTTTTCAGGACTGGTTGACTCGTCTTCCGCAGTATCGATTGAAGACTGAGTTTCTTCATTGTTCTGTTCTTCTTCGGTTGATGTATCATCCTCAGACGGAATTTCAGGTGTTTGTTCTTCAACAACCGCTGCCAACAATGGCTCTTCTTCTTTCTCCCACTGTCGCTTTCCAAAGATTTCAACCAAATCTTCTTTAAAGATAACCTCACTTGTCAAAAGCTTTTCTGCTAGTGTAGTGAGTTTGTCTTTGTTTTCAGTAAGTATCGTCAGAGCTCGCGCATATTGTGCCTCGATCATTTTAGAAACCTCCTCATCAATGATTCGCGCTGTTTCGTCAGAATATGGCTTTGTGAATGAATCTCTTCCCTGCGAGTCGTAGAATGAAATGTTTCCGATACGTTCATTTAAACCGTAAATGGAAACCATTGCATAGCCTTGTTTCGTTACTTTTTCGAGATCACTCAAGGCGCCGGTGCTGATTTTTCCGAAGATCAATTGTTCGGCAGCGCGTCCACCGAGGGCGGAACACATTTCATCTAAAATTTGCTCAGACGTTGTGATGCTGCGTTCTTCTGGTAAGTACCATGCTGCTCCGAGTGATTGACCTCTCGGTACTATGGTTACTTTCACTAAAGGAGAGGCATGTTCCAACAACCATGAAATCGTTGCGTGACCAGCTTCGTGGAAAGCAATCGCTTGCTTTTCTTCTTTGGTGATGATCTTGTTCTTTTTCTCCAATCCACCAACGATGCGGTCAACAGCATCCAAGAAGTCTTGCTTTTGAACGAATTTCTTGTTTTTACGCGCTGCGATTAAAGCAGCTTCATTGCACAGATTCGCAATATCCGCTCCCGAGAAACCTGGTGTTTGACGCGCGAGGAAGTCAATATCAATCCCAGGTTCCAATTTAATGGGCTTCAAGTGCACCTGGAATATTTCCTTGCGTTCATTCAAATCCGGCATATCGACATAGATCTGACGGTCAAAACGTCCTGCACGCATCAAGGCACTATCCAATACATCTGCACGGTTTGTCGCCGCCAAGATGATTACACCGGAGTTTGTACCAAAACCATCCATCTCCGTCAAAAGCTGGTTTAGTGTATTTTCACGCTCATCATTCGATCCGAAGCTATTGTTCTTGCCTCGAGCACGACCAATGGCATCAATTTCATCGATAAAGATGATGGAAGGTGCTTTTTCTTTTGCTTGTTTAAACAAGTCACGTACACGTGAAGCTCCTACACCTACAAACATTTCAACGAAATCGGAACCCGATAAAGAGAAGAAAGGAACCTTCGCTTCACCTGCAACGGCTTTTGCCAATAAGGTCTTTCCCGTTCCTGGAGGACCCACAAGCAAGGCACCTTTAGGAATTTTTGCTCCGAGCTCAGTATAGCGTTTTGGATTCTTTAGGAATTCCACGATTTCCACAATTTCTTCTTTAGCACCTTGCAAACCTGCTACATCTTTAAATGTCACATTCGTGCTCTTGCTTCCTTCGTACACTTGTGCTTTTGATTTTCCAATATTGAAAATCTGGCCACCGCCACCACCACCGCCACCTGACATACGTCGCATAACGAACATCCAAATGACAACGAGGATTATAATCGGTAAAATAAAGCTAAGAATGTTCCCAATGTAGTTTATTTCCTCCTCAGAACCGATTTGAATGATACTCATCTTCTTTTTACCAGTATCTTTCATTTCACTAGGCCATGATTTGGCAAGAACGCGATCTAATGAGTCAGCAGCTTGCGAATACATGCGCTTTGAATCAACATCACGCGCTGTATTTTTCATGTCACGCAACTTCTTGGATTGATCAATTATACTGTTACGAGCTTTGATCTCAGCGTTAATTTCATCAACCTTAAGTTGGAAGTTTCCAGCATCAATGATTTCCAATTCATAGACAGGATCATCCTTGGTTGGACGGTTATCTTTGGAAATGCTTTCTCGTATTGTCGAAAATTTTGAGTCTGTAGTCTTGGCTACAAACTCCTGTCCTTCTTTTGTGATTTTAAAATCGATACGTACTTTGTTCACCAATTTGACATCTTGCACGTAGCCCATTTCAGCCAAATCAAAGAAATTGTCCTCGAACTTGATGGTAACTCGACTTCCCGAGCTCATAAATAATTGAAAACCGATGATTGCTACACCAATAAGTGCATAGATCCAATAGATTGAAAAGGGACTTTTCTTTTTGTTATTTCCTTCTGCCATTTTTTCTTTATGATTTAATTCAAATCAGGAATGTCTGTTCTTTTTGCATCGGCCCAAAGATCCTCCAAGTCATAGAACGGTCGTGCATCTTTGTAAAAGATATGCGCAACTACATTGACATAATCGAGTAAGACCCATTCTGCATTGTTTTTCCCTTCGATATGCCAGGGTTTTTCCTTAAGCGTTTTGCGGGTATGTCGCATGACAGAACTGCTCACGCCATCAACTTGAGTGGAAGATTCACCACTACAAATGACAAAATAATCGCACACAGCGTTGCCAATTTCCCTTAAATCCAAAACAGTAATATTCTTGGCTTTATTTTCTTGCATTCCTTCGACAATTGCATCACACAACTTCTTGGAATCAACATCTTTTTTTGCTTTTAACATTCAATTCTTATCTTAACTACAAAACTAACTTTTATTTTAACTTTATCCACTCGTTGAAATGCCTTAAGCACAAATGTTTCATGCAAATAAACTTTAAAATTACCCATTTGGAGAGCGTTGACTCAACGAGCAATTATGTTGCCACAGCCTTCGCACAGGGTAAAATAAGTCATGGTTCGGTAATTTTGGCAGATAAACAAACTTCTGGCAGGGGACAACGCGAGGCAACATGGCAATCTGAAGGTGGATTAAACCTTTTATTCTCCTTTCTGGTGATTCCCGACAATATGTCAGCCTTCGAGGGACAGTCCTTGATGCATTGCACGACTTTGGCGCTTGTCGAGTTGCTCAAGTCTTTTGGGATAAAGGCTCAGATTAAATGGCCAAATGACGTCTATGTTGGAAATAAAAAAATGGCGGGAATACTTATAGAGAATCAATTGTCTGGATCACGAATTTCTCGATCAATTATAGGTGTCGGTTTGAATATCAATCAAGCAGATTTTGGAGAATTGAATGCAACCTCACTTTTTTTGGAAACCGGGAAGTATGCTGATTTAAAGGAGGCTTTATTGCGGTTCTTGTATCAGTTCAATGAACATTGGCTGCTCTTATGTGCCAACCATGCAAGTCAATTGAAATCGAAATATTGTTCAAAGCTTCTTGGTCTAAATCAAACAATCACTTTTGAGGATGCCAATGGCGAATTTTCGGGAGTAATAAGTGGCGTGGACGATTCTGGTCGCTTGCAAGTGGAAACAGCACAAGGACAAAACGTATATGATCTAAAGGAAATACAGTTTAAGCTGTAAAGTGTTCCTTTAGTTTGTCAGACATGTAATTGAAAAGTGTTGTAAGCGGTTTTTCGACCATCATTTTCAAGAAGACATTCACCTCACCATCAAAGAGAATATAACCTTCACATCCATCATCCTTTGGTTCGATGAGAATAGATAAGTGAAACGGAAAAGGCGTTCCTTGACCAGAACGCATGTTGATGCGTGAAATTCCTTCTGCACCGTCTTGAATCAATGAAATGATTACACCTCCTTGCACTTTAAAGGAACATTCTGTCTCTGTTGATTTCCAATCTGAAATTTTATCTCCTGGTAAGAGGTGAATCAAATTTCTAGAGTCTAGGAGAAATGCTGCTACAGCTTCCGGTTTGGCTGCAACGTGAACTTTGGTACTTTCAATTTTCATGATTCGCTTATTTATTCCACTCTCCTGGATTTTCTTTCCACTCTCGAAGTGAATTCAAATCCTTTTCTGTGATGTAATCTTCTTTAAGCGCTTCTTCAATTAGGTAGTCGTAGTTGGTCAATGTAACAAAGTTGCACGCATGTTCGCGGAATTGATCTTCAGCAACTTTAAATCCATAAGTAAAGGTGGCGACGAGTCCTTTCACATCAAGACCTGCTTCACGCAAAGCGTCAATAGCCTTTAGGCTGCTGCCACCGGTAGAAATCAAATCTTCGATCACGACAACTTTTTGTCCTTTTTCGAAATGACCTTCAATTTGATTTCCCATGCCATGACCTTTCGCAGTACTTCGCACATAGATAAATGGCAGTCCAAGTTCTTGAGCAACTAACGCACCCTGAGCAATCCCTCCTGTGGCAACACCAGCAATAACATCTGGCTTACCAAATTTTTCGGTTACAGCCTCAGAGTAGAGCTGACGAATAAACGTTCGAATAGAAGGATAAGACAAAGTAACTCGATTGTCGCAATAAATTGGAGAGTTCCAACCCGAAGCCCAAGTGAAAGGATTATTCGGTTGTAACTTGACAGCTTTAACTTGTAATAAAAATTCTGCTACTTTTAGTGCTTTATCCGTGTTCAAAATCATAGTTGCAAATGTACAAAGTTTTTGTTGAAAATCTACCGGTCATTTTTACTCAAAACTCAGAAAACTATCCACATTCGCTCATTATGGAGGCGTCTGAAGTTCAAGATATCAATGACATTGTACGGCGCAACACCTCTTTTATCACGGTTTCTGTTCCACTTTTGATTCAATGTGATCAACTGGAACATGATTTCAATCGCATTTTTCAAGATTATCAGCGTGTCGTTGCTGCAGGTGGAATTGTACAAAAAGAAAGTGAGGTGCTTATGATACGAAAGAATGGATTTTTAGACTTGCCCAAAGGATTTGTTGATCAAGGTGAAAATCTTGTCGATTGTGCTTATCGAGAAATAACAGAGGAATGTGGAATTCAAGGTCATCAAATGGAACAAAAACTTACTGAAACCATGCATACGTATTTCTATGAGGATAAGCCTGTTTTGAAGGTTTCACATTGGTTCCTATTTCATTATTATGGAACAAAAGTTACTGTCCCTCAATATGAAGAGGGTATAACAGAGGCTGTTTGGATGTCAATGGAGGAGTTTGATTTTACGTTAACAGAGTGTTACGCATCCATTCGAGAGGTCTTGGAATGTTTTCGAGGTGATGTAAAGAATTGAAATTTTTTGTTAAACTTTGACATTGAAAAAACAATTATAGTATTCTTGTCAAAAAAAGAAAAGTATGAAGTATATGGTATTCGCACTTATGTTCGTTGCAGGTTTGCAAGCTAGTGCTCAAGAAACAACTGAAAAGAAAGACGAAACGAAAGAAGAAGGTCTTGTATTTACACAAATGGAAATTGTTCGTGAGAATATTCCTTACGGTACCGACGACACGTTTGTGTTCGAATTCAAGAATACAGCAAAAACGCCTGCTATCATTCAGGGAGTTCAAACAAGCTGCGGATGTACAACAGCTGCAAAACCTGAGGAGCCGGTTAAGCCTGGGAAAAAATCAGAGATTTCTGTAAAATATGACACAAAACGTGTTGGTGCTTTTACGAAAACAATCACGATTACATCGAATGTATCCGATCCAATTATCTTGACAATTCGCGGAACAGTTTTGCCTGAGGCAACAACAACGCCTGCACCCACGAATAATTAATCCGAAATCACACTGTAAAATTAAAGGTTCGCCTCGGCGGGCCTTTTTTTATTTCTTGAAAATGGTAGCTGATGCCTGAGCCGATGGTGATACAGTTACATCTTGAATGGAAACATGTCCCTTTCTTGTGCAAACGAAATAAACGAGTTCAGCAATATCTTCCGCTATAAGGGGCTCAAATCCGCTATAAACATTTTTTGCAGTTGCTTCGTCACCTTTAAATCGAACCAATGAAAATTCAGTCTCTGCAGCTCCAGGAGCGACGTTCGTCACCTTAATCCCGTAGTCTACCAAGTCGATTCGCATCGCTCGAGATAAAGCATCAACAGCATGCTTGCTCGCACAATAAACGTTTCCACCTGCATAAACTTCTTTACCAGCAATACTCGCGATGTTCACAATGTGGCCCTTTTTGTTCGCTTTCATAAAAGGAATAATGGCTTTCGTCATGTACAACAATCCTTTCACATTGGTGTCAATCATTTGATCCCAATCTTCGGTTAGTCCCGTGTCAATTGGACCCCTACCCAAAGCTAATCCTGCGTTGTTGACAAGAATTTCAATGGTGTGACCAAATTCTTCTGCAATACTGTCAATTGCTTCCTTCACTTCTGCCTCTGATCGCACATCAAAACACAAGGTGATGACCTCAATTCCATAGGTGAAAGCCAACGATTTCGCTAAATCTTGTAAGCGTTCATCTCTTCGACCTGTGATAATTAGATCCCTTCCATTCGCAGCAAACTCAGTGGCTATCGCTTTGCCAAAGCCAGAGGTCGCTCCTGTTATAAAGACTGTTTTTTCCATAATTTGATTGCTTTAGGTTGAAGTAGGATGAGACCGATGAGCACAATAGCCATCTGTGCGGGAAAACGATAACGAGTAATTGCGCCAAGTACTGGAGTTGTCCAGCCAATAAGTAATGTCAAGAATACAGCGAACAAGGTAAGTCCAAGAACGATTTCCTTCTCCCTTTTGGAAATTGATCTCCTGTTGAGCAGGGCGTATGCGAGGAATACAAACAGTACCCACACCTCGAGCATGGATAAATATTTCAACTTACTACCCGGGTCGCTCGGGAAAGGTCTAAATCCAGCGTTTATGATTGCCTCAGGTATGTTCTTGATTAATTGAGAAAATGAATTTTCGATAGGTGTTAATTCGATGTAACTTGCACAACCAAGTGCTTGATATACAACAGTCCACTTATCACCGTTTGGAATTAAATGAACAGGTTCAGGCTTTTGTGTGCTGCCAAAACGGTATTGATAAACATCAACTTCCTTTTTCAATTCAGCCGAATATCCATCGATTTCAATACTCGAATATTGATAGGTTTGAAAGAAGTAAAAACAAGTGTCAGATTGAACGTGCAAACCGCCTTTCCCGACATTTATAAAATCAAATTGCTTGCGGGTAAGGTAATGAACAGTTGTATCACGAAAATCACTGAATATATAGGCCGACAAGGGGGCTATGATGCATACAAAGATACCTAAATGCACGAGTTTATGTTTGAAAACATAGCGATAAAGTGCGACTATAATTAGAGCTAAAATCAAGCAGACGAGAACGTACGGCTTGAAAGCAAGTAGGATGAATGAAGCTATGAATAACCAAATGTACTTTCGGATTGGTTTCATTTCGATGATGAGCGCACGCAAGAATAAAGAAATTCCGAAGAACATAAATGGCTCTTTCATCATGCTAGAAGTCCAAAAAATGGTGCTGGGAATTAAAAGTATAATCCAAAAGAACCATGAATTGGAAAGTTGAGTGATTCCTTTGAATGTCAAGTAGATATTTCGAACGGCTGCTGTTGAAAGCAAACAAAGAGCTGAAAGATGAACAAAGAAGGAATTGAACGAAATAAAATGAAGCAAACTATGGCACCGAATGACATTTTTCGCATCATTAATGATTGTTAAATCACCTGCAGACCAATACCTTGTTGTTGAAAGGTAATGTTGAGTAAGTGCCTCTGTTTCTCCGATACCTGTTAACAATCGGAAATAGTCGAGTGGGGATTTGAAAAATACCTCATTCAGCAAGCGACCTTCATTGAAAAAGCGTTCACCGTCGTGGCTCAATTCCCCAATGCCATAAGTTCGGATATGTACCCAGAAAAGCAATAAGCCAACACCAACTTTGATCAGGTAGGCACTTGGAAGTATCCATGGGGAAAGTCCTTCTGTTCTAAATAAACGACTATAACGGACAAGCAAAAAAAGCAGGACCGTAAACAGAACAGAATAAATAAGCACGATTCGAATTTAATTTGTACAAAATTAATCATTTATATCGCTTTAGACTTCGACAATTTGTCGGAATTAAGGGACAGTTTGTCAGTTTTTTCTCCGTGGCATGGACATTGAAAAGGGCACAGCGCAATTTTAATTTAGAAAAATGAGAACGGGACAAATCAATGTGCAGACGGAGAATATTTTTCCGATCATTAAAAAATTCCTTTATTCTGACCACGAAATATTTCTTCGTGAATTAGTATCCAACGCTGTGGATGCCTCGCAAAAATTACGGGTTTTGGCAGCAAATGGTGAATTTAAAGGTGAGCTTGGTGAATTAAAGGTCGAAGTAATCTTGAATTCAACTAAAAAAACGCTGACTATTCGTGACCGAGGAATCGGAATGACAGCAGATGAAATTGATAAATACATCAATCAAATCGCATTTTCGGGTGCAGAGGAATTCGTAAAACAGTACGAAGGAAAAGAAGGTGCTGAGCAAATCATAGGTCACTTCGGACTTGGGTTCTATTCGGCATTCATGGTTGCTGAAAAGGTTCAAATTCAAACCCTTTCGCGTCATGAAGGTGCACAAGCTGTGCAATGGGAGAGCAATGGGTCACCGGAATATGTCATTACCGATATTGATAAGTCCGACCGTGGAACTGACATCGTCCTTTACATTTCAGAGGAAGCAAGCGAGTTTTTAGAGAAAGCGCGCATCTCTGGAATTCTCGATAAGTATTGCAAGTTTTTACCGACGCCGGTATTTTTTGGCACAAAGACAGAATACATCGATTCTCCTGAAGGTGAATTGGACGAAAACGGAAAAGTAAAGCGCGTTTCTGTAGATGTTCCAAATCAAGTCAACAATCCATCTCCGGCCTGGACGAAAGCACCTGTCGACTTGAAGGATGAAGATTATGCATCCTTTTACAAGGAATTGTATCCAATGAGCTTCGAGGAACCGTTGTTCCATATTCACTTGAATGTAGATTATCCATTTAATCTTACAGGGATTTTGTACTTCCCGAAAATTCGAGAAAATGTTGAAGTTCAGAGAAATAAGATCAATCTTTATTCGAATCAAGTATTTATCACTGACAGTGTAGCGGAAATTGTACCTGAATTTCTCACCTTGTTGCATGGGGTAATTGACTCTCCAGACATTCCATTGAATGTTTCACGTTCCTACCTTCAAAGTGATTCCAATGTAAAGAAAATCTCTTCACATATCACGAAGAAGGTCGCGGACAAATTGGCGGAAATGTTCAAAAAAGACCGATCTGATTTCGAATCGAAATGGGATGATCTTCAAATCTTTGTACAATATGGCTCCCTATCAGATGATAAGTTCAAGGAAAAAGCCTCTCAATTCGCTTTGGTTCAAACAACGGACAAAGAGTTCAAAACATTAGAAGAGTTTAAGGAGATGGTCGCACCACTTCAAACTGACAAAGATGGGAAGACTATTTTCTTGTACACGAACGATCAAGAGGCACAATACGCGTATGTGAAGAAAGCGAAAGATCGCGGCTACAAGGTGTTGGAAATGAATGGTCCATTGGTACCGCATTGGATTGCACGTTTGGAGCAGGATATGGAAAATGTAGCCTTTGCACGTGTTGATGCAGATACCTTAGAAAACCTCATTAACAAATCAGAAGAGATTGTTTCAAAGATTTCTAAAGAGGACGAGGAGAAAATCAAACCTGTATTCGAAGCGGCTGTGGCCAAAGATAAGTTTACAGTTCAAATGACCCCGTTGAGCGACGATGACGCCCCCATTTTGATTACACAGCCCGAGTTTATTCGCAGAATGATGGAGCAGCAGCGCACCGGAGGAGGAGGTTTCTTCGGTGCCTTCCCTGAAATGTACAATTTGGTGGTCAACACAAATCACCCGAAAGTTGTATCTCTTCTCGAGAAATCGGAAGAATCTCAAAGCGAAACAGTTCGTCAATTGACGGATTTGGCGATGTTGTCTCAAGGAATGTTAAAAGGTGCAGCATTAGATCAATTTATTGAGCGCACAATTGAACAAATTTCATGATATTCGCACAGGATAAATAATGCATAAATGGGGTGGGTGTTTATCCACCCCCTGCGCTTAAAACGACATATTTTGTTTAAATGGATTTTAGGAATAGGAGCCTTTTTCCTATTCAAAAGGTTTGGGTTTGCTCTTTTGGGATTTTTTATTGGATCGATTATCGATAACTACCAAAGAGCGATGGGGAAAGCACGCGCTCAAGCAGAAAGTGAGGGGCGTCAGTTTTCATCGGAAGAATTCTTTCAATATTACCAACAACGCACCTCCAATAATGACGTTCAAACAATGCTTATGGCGCTCTCTGCTGCAGTGATGCGAGCAGACGGTAAAGTGCTGAAGGCAGAACTAGACTATGTCAAAGGTTTCTTTGCACAACAGTTTGGAAGTCAGTTTACACCTTCTCATCTTCAAACATTAAAGCGATTTCTAGATTCTGGACAAATTCCTACCCAACAGATTTGTCAAGATATCCGCATGCGTTTGCCGGTTGAATCACGAATACACTTGGTTCATTATCTTTTTGGTATTGCTAAAGCGGACGGAACGGTTTCGACTTTAGAAATTGATGTGATTCGTGACATATCGAATTTATTACAAATTCCTACAGTCGAATTTGAGAGCCTTAAAAACATGTTTTATCGCGATACAAATTCAGATTATCGCGTATTGGGTGTTGAAGCAACCGCAACGGATGAGGAGGTGAAGAAGGCCTACCGTCAAATGGCTATTAAATTCCACCCAGATAAAGTAGCCCAGATGGGTGAGGAGTTCCAAAAAGGTGCGAAAGAGAAATTTCAGCAAATCCAAGATTCCTACGAAGCAATTAAAAAGCAACGCGGATTTAAATAATTCTGCGTTTGCACTATGCGTACGAACCAATCAAAAAGAGAGTAGGTTTTTTAGCTAAGTCGTAAGCGTTTTCTCGCCAGTCTTTTACTGACCTTGTTTTCACTGATCGCTCAAGCAACGTAAGGTCCGAAGCTATACACAAAAGAGTAGGATCAGCCAACTCGTTCAACAAATCATCCAATACATGCATGTTGCGAAAAGGAGTGTCCATAAAAATATGTGTGGCTCCCGTGCGACGACTATCTCCTTCCATGTCCTTTAATCGCCTTACACGGTCTTTTCGCTCTTTGGGTAAATACCCGTGAAATGTAAAATTTTGACCTGAAAATCCACTTGAAATGAGTGCGAGTAAAATGGATGAAGGCCCCACCATCGGTTCAACAGGAATTCCGTTTTGATGCGCCATTGCAACTACTTCAGCTCCCGGGTCTGCAATCCCCGCGCATCCTGCTTCGGATAAAACACCAACGTTATTTCCATTGCGTAATGCATAGAGTATTTTTGGTAAGTCGTCTACTCCAGCATGTTTTCCCAATGCATAAAACGTGCATTCATCAATAGGGAATTCTCTATCCATCTTCCGCAACAAGCGTCGAGCAGATTTAATCTCTTCAACTGCAAAAAATCGAAGTGCTATCGTTTGTTTGATGACGTCATTTGGAATTATGTCTTGAAGTGTTTCTCCTCCGAGTGTATTGGGAATTAAATAAACGGTGCCTGTTTTCATTTGTGCGTCAATGTATGAATGATTTGGTCTGTTGCTCGATCAAGGAGCGAATAGACTTCTTTAAAGCCTTCATCACCGCCATAATAGGGGTCAGGGACTTCAAGATTTTTACCTGGTTCAATGAGGTCTAATATCAACGTGACCTTCTGCAAGTCTACATTGTTTCGTGCCAATTTGGAAACATTATGTAAATTGTCCTTATCCATGACAAAGATGCTGTCAAAGATGTCGAAGTCTTGTTCTGTAAACTTTCTAGAGCGGAGGTCGCTAATATCCAATCCGAATTGGCTTGCTGTTTTAATCATTCTATGATCTGGTTTATCGCCAGCATGAAGTCCAGATGTTCCAGCAGAATCAACGATGACAGGAAGATTTAATTTTTGAACTTTATCTCGCAGTAAACCATCCGCCAATGGAGATCGACAAATGTTTCCAAGACAAACCATGAGGATTTTCATGTTTCAAAGATAATAAAACGGCTTGGACTTGAGGGCTTGTAAAGCGTTATTCCGTCGAAACCAGTAAATATTCATTGGCTACTCACTTATATTCATTTACCTGCGAAAATTCGTTAATTTATTAGGATGTAAACCAACCAATGCGTACCTTAAACGTTATAAGATTATAATGAAACCAAAAATCGATTATTACCATGAGACAATTAAAAATCACCAAGCAGGTAACAAATCGGGAGACGGCGTCTCTTGATAAGTACTTGCAAGAAATCGGTCGCGTTGAGTTGATCACCGCCGAAGAGGAAGTGGAGCTCGCACGCAAAATTAAAGCAGGCGACAAAGCAGCATTGGAACGGTTAACGAAAGCAAATCTTCGTTTTGTTGTCTCTGTTTCCAAGCAGTATCAGAATCAAGGACTTTCTCTTCCAGACTTAATTAACGAAGGAAATCTTGGACTAATTAAAGCCGCTCAGCGATTTGATGAAACGCGCGGATTTAAATTCATTTCATACGCGGTATGGTGGATTCGCCAGTCAATTCTTCAAGCTCTTGCTGAACAAGCGCGCATCGTTCGTTTGCCCTTGAATAAAATCGGGACCATCAACAAAATAAATCGTGCCTTTTCGGAATTGGAACAAAAATTTGAACGTCCACCATCTGCGGAGGAACTCGCTGAATTTTTGGAATGTTCAACAGAGGAAGTGCGTCAATCACTATCAAACACGGGTCGACATATTTCTATGGATGCCCCACTTATTGAAGGTGATGAATCATCTTCGAGTATGTACGATGTGTTGACCAACGATTCACTTCCTGGACCTGAAAAGGAACTCGTAGTTGAATCGCTACGAAAAGATATCGAACGATCACTTTCGACACTAACACCTCGTGAAGGTGATGTTGTTCGACTTTACTATGGATTGAATGGAAAGCACCCAATGACTTTGGAAGAAATCGGAGAGCGATTTGACCTTACACGTGAGCGGGTGAGACAAATAAAAGAAAAAGCAATTCGACGGTTGAAACATGCTTCCCGAAGCCGGATGTTAAAATCATACCTTGGTTAAGCGGGATCGACGTCAACAATTAGTCGAATCGATTTAAATGAAGGAGCGCTATAAAAAGAGTCAACAAACTCTTTGATGCGCTCCTTTATCTTTTTATCTGAAATGTCACGCTCGATGCGCAATTGTATTGTTTTGAGGTACAGGTTCTGAATTCTTCGCACAACTGGAAACTCTGGACCATTCACCCGCTCATTAAATACAGATCTCAAATTCTTTGCAAGTTCTGCAGCTGCCTGATCGACTAAATGCTCATCAGAATGTTTCAGCGTGAACTGAATAATCTTGAAGAAAGGTGGATAAAAGAAGTTCTTACGTTCGATGATTTCACTTTTGTAAAATCCACTATAATCGTGCTCAATGACTTTGCGAATTACCCAATGTTCGGGATCGCCTGTTTGTATAACCACTGTTCCTCGCTTGCCCTTTCTACCTGAACGACCTGCAACTTGTGACATCAAGTGATAAGACCGTTCAAAAGCTCTAAAATCTGGTCGATTGAGCATCATGTCAGCATCAAGAATCCCTACCAAACTGACATTGTCAAAATCGAGTCCCTTGCTCACCATCTGTGTTCCGATCAGAATGTCGATTTTCCTATTTTCAAAATCAGTTAAAATGGTTTCATAGGCATGTTTGGATCGCGTACTGTCCAAATCCAAACGTTTTATACTTACACCAGGAAAAATCAGTGACAACTCGTCTTCCACTTTCTCTGTTCCGAACCCAATCATTTTCAAACGATTGCTCCCACATGAACGACAAGTTCCAACCGGAGGTGAGTGGTATCCACAGTAATGACATTTCAATGAGTTCGAGTGCTTGTGATAGGTCAGCGATACGTCACAATTCGTACATTTAGGTGTCCAATTGCAAATCTCACAGCTCCATAGTGGTGTATATCCACGTCTATTTTGAAAGAGAATGATTTGTTCCTTTCGATTCAATGCTTCACGCATGTGCTCCACCAAAAAAGAGGTGAAATCCGATTGCATGCTTTTTTGTCTGCGTTCCTTTTTGACATCAGCACAGAATATTTCGGGGAGTTGAAGTCCACCATAGCGCGCATTCAATTCAACGAGTCCATATTTACCGGTTGTGGCGTTGTAATAACTCTCCATTGCCGGGGTTGCAGAACCAAGTAAAACTTTGGCTTTGTGGATTGTCGCTAAAACTATTGCTGCGTCACGGGCATTGTATCTCGGAGATGGATCATATTGCTTAAAACTAGATTCATGTTCCTCGTCAACGATGATTAGTCCTAAATCTCTAAACGGTAAGAAAACAGCTGAACGTGCACCCAAAACGATTCGGAACTTGTTTGGGTCGTTTTGTAGTACATGGTTCCAAATTTCAACACGTTCGTTCTGGTTGAATTTGGAATGATATACCCCGATTTGTTCACCGAAATAGGCCGATAATCGTTGGATTAGCTGCGTTGTAAGGGCAATTTCGGGCAATAGAAAAAGTACTTGCTTCCCTTTGTCGAGTTGTTCTTGAATCAATTGCACGTACACCTCTGTCTTTCCAGAACCCGTGACACCATGGAAAAGGGTGACATGATGTTTTTCAAAGGTTTGATGTATTTCGTCAAGCGCAGTTTGCTGTCCTTCGGATAAGGATTTGAACGATTGATCTCCCAAGCCACTTTTTGTAAATCGCGAAATTTGAACACGCTCCTGGCAAATGATCCCTTGTTTTTCTAAAGTGTTTAAGGTGGATTGTGAAATCCCTTTGTCGAGGAGTGTTTTGCGTTCAATCGGTTCTATGCCCAAGGCACTGTAATCCCCTTCTTGGAGAATCATTAAAAGTGTTTCAAGCTGTTGTTTTGCAGAAGGTTTTGCTTCTAAGCGTTGAATATGTCCGTTCAAGACATCCTCCGTTGTGCATTCATCAGAAAGTAAAATATAAACAGCAGTTTTTGCTGAAAATCGATCCTTCAACGCTTCGACCGAAATCACAATTTTCTTATCGATAAGTCGCTTTATGATTGGCTGAATCGTTTGGATACCAACAATTTCTGCAATTTGTTTGAGGTCGAGTTGTTCGCTTATTTCTAGACTCTCAACAATCAATGTTTCGCGTTCATCCAGAGATGTATTGATGAGATCGGCATCTGGGTGAAGTACCACTTTGGTTTCGCTTGCCAACTTAAAGTTAGCAGGTAAAGCGGCATTCATCACATCGCCAATGGGTGCCATGTAATAATTCGATATCCATTGCCAAAACTGATATTGTTCTTGGGTAACAATCGGTTCTTGGTCAAGGAAATGAGCCACATATTTTGCGGTATAAGCTGTTGGAGCAACTTCAGAAGTGCGAATGGCAATACCAGTAACAAGCTTCGAACGACCGAATGGAACGATCACACGACCACCGATACGAATGGAATCATTCATTTCGAAGGGTACGCGATACGTAAATTCAGTGTAGACAGGAACCGGTAGGATCACATCAACAAATAACGTTCTCCGTTCACTCATGCTGTAAAGTTACAAGAATGATTGCCCCAAATGAAATTGTTGAAAATTATTGGCAAGCAATAGATGAAGCCAAGTCACCTGGATGCTGGCTACAGAAGAGGTAGGTTCCAGTGATTGGACCGTTACACAATTCAATTGTCGTTTTGCCTGACAGCATACGTACATTCGGATTGTCTGGATTCACAAAGAATTTTTCCTTCCTGTACGTTTGACGTGATGAGAAAATACCGATGACACGACCATTGCTCGCAACAAGGTTTGTAAATGTAGGTTTACTTTGCGCCAATGAAGAACTAGGCTGATTGACAGTCATGTAGTTGTAAAGATCGTCTGATCCACCAGTGCACGTCACCTCTATGGAATGGAATCTGCGTTGATCGATGGCTGCGTTATTTGTTGTGTTGTCACGTAATAACTCAAAGAAGATCTTCCCATTAGCAGTGAAAGATACAGATGGCGAACCATCAACAGTTTCTGTTTCACCAAGGTTCCAAACAAAAGATTTAAGAGTGTAGGTACCAGCCACGCGTTCGTAGAAGTTCACTTTCAACTTTGTGTTAATCACACGAGAATTACCTTTCGCAACAGCAACTCCTGTAGGTATATAGCTTCCTGGATTGTCCGCAAACTTGAACTGGAAGTTTTGCAAATCAACGGCGGTTGCAATAACTCCATTCACCAATTTCGTCTCACCATCCACAGTAAACTCGCCACCGTTTACAGAAACGTGAAGTTTGTAGGTCATTGAAGCATCTAATGGAGCTGAAGCTGAAGTTTTGAAGTAATATACCTTTTGCTCTGGTGCATAGAAGACGCCGTTCTCATCTTTGTTCTGAATAACAGTATCTTCCAACGTCCATTCGCGGTATACAGTTCCGTTTTTGGTTTCTTGAATCGTTGCATCCACTTGTTGGAAGTAACTGGAATCAGGAATTTGAGCGATTTGCAATGAATTTCCGGGTCCGATAAATGCACGTGTAATTTTTACATAATGCAAGGTGTCTTGTTGATCTAGAAGTCCAACGATTACAGCTGTTTCTTTAAAATCACCCACCAAGTTGATGTCCTCAGAGCAAGAAGAAATGCTTAATGCGACAAGGGCTACTACTGCAAATATGTATTTAAATGGATTCATTGGCTTGGGTAAATAGATTTCAAATATACTGAAATAAACAACGGTGTATATCGAATGATTTACCTTAATCGCGGACTTTATTCATACCCATGGCACGCAACATCCAGTTTGGTAAATATTTGCCTGGTTTTCTGTGTTTTAAATTGATGTACCATCCCCATTTTTTCATGACAGGAACTTTATGTGTTTCCACAAACTCAATCCATGTTCCGTCTGGATCTTCGATATACGAGAATCGACCGCCAGCCTCTCCCATGTCAAAAGTGCCTGCACTGTCAACCGTAAAAGGAAAGCCTTTTGCTTCGCATTCTTTTTGCAATTGGTCCATTCCTTGAATGTCAAAGCAAAGATGGATGAAACCCCAATCTCCCCAAAAACGATTTTCAAAAATGGCGCGAACGTCAGTGCGGTCAATGGATTGGATGAGCTCAATTTCAGTTGGACCTAATAATTTGGCGAATGGACCTCTACGTTCTGCGCTATGTGTCAATAAAACTCGACGGTATTTCCCCGTTCCGCCGAAACGATTTAAGTCCTCAAATTCTCCTGTAACGTCTGATTCAATTTGATCGTAACCTAAAATCCCTTGATATAAAGCCAACGCCTTGTCGATGTCGCGAACACCAATCACCGTTCCGGCTGCACCACCGCAAAGTGAAGCATGTCCAGAATTGGAGAAATAACCGCGTCCTTCCACAACTTGAAAGATGTTTCCATTTGGATCCTTGCAGTAAAATGTAGGTTTACCATTCGGTGCGGTATACATATCGCTCAATTCAGGCGCTCCGTTCTTTTTGAAATAAGCATGACTTTCGGCAACATTTCTTGATTTGATCTTGCAGATATACAAACCGGTATCACCTGGCTGTATGGTGAATGTCGCTTTTTCTGTAGGACGACTGGTGAACTGCCAGATTTCAAATCCTCCGCCACCTTCCATGCTTAGCGCGAGTGTAGCAGTGCGGGAATGTACTTTTCCGCCGGTATAACGTGTCATCAGTGGCGCCTCTGCAGCTTCTTCAAAAACGCGAACGTTTACACCAAAAAAGGTGCGGTACCATTTCCAAGCCGCCTGTACATCAGGAACACCGATTCCCATTTGCTGAATTCCACAGATAATCTTTTCCATAAACTTAGTTCAATGAGCGCAAAGATAATATTGTTGGCTTAACGAATCGCTCTTTCATTAAACAGAACGTACCCAAAACTTAACTGAAAACTGAATGGTGTTTCCTGTTTTGGAAAGTAATTCACGGTGGCCCGTATTGGCCCAGCAAATGAATGGTAAATAATGGATGCCGATGACATGTAGGTCTCTCCTTTAAAGGGTTTTGAATAGCCGAAAGTACCATCGCTATTTTGCTGAAGTGTGACAAACGGCTGATAGAAATAACCGTCGAAGCGCAAGTCAAGGTCCTTACGAGGCGATAAAATTGCATTGATTCCTACTCCAAGGTACTGTGGAGAACGGTATTCCTTGAAGAAATGCGTTTCGGCATCTGGAACCAAAGAAAATGAAGACAATGTGAGCAAAGAGGCCGTGTAATTGGTAAAAAGCGACTGGCTATTAAAGACTCCCTTACCATGAATACCAAAGTGAAACATAGGTTTATCAATGAAGAAACTTTGGAATTCTGCATTTAGGTTAATCCAACTATGTTGATTTTCAACAACTTCATCTGTCTGAGAAGTAGTGCCTGGTAGATATTTTTCATTTCCTGTAACATATCGTGCTTTGAAAATGAAATAATGTCCTGAGCTTGCAAATTGCTTGCGGTTTAATGAGTTCTGTACAAATTGCCAGCTGTATGTAAATCCGTTGAAGTTGGTAATATCCGATGTGTCTTTATTGCTGAAGTTCTCTGTTTGATAATAGTCGTCTTCTAACATGAAATAGCGTGCATCAAAGGTGCTTTTACTGTTGTTACCAATTGGATGATCAAAACGTGCGCCGTAGTACATTTCGTTTTGTACAAGAAATGAGGGTTTTACGTCCTCAAAGAAGGTTGCAAAACTTCGGAAGTAATCCCAACGATTCATGGTAAAATAACCAGAAAGAGAAACGGGATAAACAGAAGGGATATCGACAGTGTATTCGAGCTTAGCTGAACCATAGAATTTTCCAAAGTACGAGGAAGCTCGAATCGCTGAAGCTGTCTTACCAATAAAACGATAAGTTAAGCCCAAAAATCCAGTATTTACTGGTCTTGATGAGAAATGCCCGCCAACTTCTAACTTAAATGCTTTTGATTTTTTTGCTTCAAGATTCAGTTTATAGGTAGTGTCTTTCAAGGAAATCAATGGGTATAAAAACGTAAGTTGGCTTGTGGCATTAAGCCGATAATAGCGGTTTTCGAGTTGTCTTAATGAAAGCACTTCATTTTTCCGTTCTCGGATGAGTGATGTAGAGACAAACTCTACTGGGCGCTTGTAATTTGAGGTGGTTGTAATTTCACTTACTTTCAATGGGACAATTTTCTCACGAAATGCTTTTCGTCGTGCCGCAAGTTCTTCGGGAGTCACGCGACGTTCAACATGCATGGCAATGGAGTCTAGGTACAACAACGCATTTTGATAGCCATTTTCTATTGCCAACTTAACATCCTCGAATTCAAAGGTGGACACATCAGTTTTTGGTTGAATAATAATTCCAGCATCACAAGGCAGGTTATAGTCCGAGTAAGAGACAAGCATGTTGGTCAGCTGGCTGATGAGGTCGTCTTCAGATGGTGGTTTTGCATTGTTTGAAACGTTGCTTCCAATGATGTAGTCAGGGTTGAAATCGTTATACATCACATTTGCGGGGAAATTGTTGTACAGCCCACCATCGAACATTAGGGTTCCATTAACCCGAATTGGAAACAGATAAAATGGGAAGGTCATCGATGATCGAACAGCTTGATTCAGTGGGCCTTCATTAAATACGACACTTCTTTTATTTACGATGTCACTCGCTACACAGCGGAAGGGAACAAATAAGCTGTCGAAATCATTGTTATAGGAAGCTCCTGTGGTTCCTAATATTTTAAGCATTTCAAAATCAAGGAAAGCTGAAGAAATAAAGTTGGTGGGCAATGACTTTTTAATGATACTATCGCCTGAAAAGGAAATGTCGACCATCGAAGCATTGTACTCCTGCTCTTTGTAAAGGAACCGTTGAGTGCTCTTCAATTTTCCCAAAGTCATGAGTTGAAAATCATCACTCAATACGTAGGCTTCAATTTCTTCAAGACTAAAGCCACTTGCATATAAGGACCCAACAAGTGCTCCTGCTGATGTCCCTGTGATGTAATCGATAGGGATCCCTTTTTCTTCCAATGCCTTGAGTACGCCAATGTGTGCAAGCCCGGTTGCACCACCACCACTCAAGACCAGACCAACCTTTTGCGCATGCGAAAATCCGCTCCAAAGCAAGAGGCATAGGCAGAAAACATAGCGCATTATTGGGTTCAAATTCGTTCTTTTGTACAAAGTAAAAGGAAATTAATCATAAAAAGGCAAAGATGGGTACAGAGATGAAGGAGCAAGACCGTAAAATGGTGATTACACTGAAGACATTTTATGGTTTGGAGGAAGTTCTGAAAGAGGAACTCGAGGAATTGGGATACTCAGATGTTGTCATTTTAAATCGTGCCGTTCAAATCAAAGGGAATTGGAACGATGTCTATTATTTGAATTTACATTGCCGTTGTGCAATTTCCGTTTTGTTGCAGTTGGCTGTTTTTGAATTGAAAACAGAAGATGATTTGTACAAGCGCTGCGCGAAGATGAATTGGACATCACTTTTTGATAAAGACAAAACATTTGCTGTAAAGGGTGCCATTTTTTCTGATTTATTTCGCCATTCTCAATATCCATTTTTAGTGGTAAAAGATGCCATTGCTGACTCTTTCCGTGAAAAATATGGTGAACGTCCTGATGTAAATGTGAAGACACCTCAAGTGATGATCGATTTGTATGTCAATAACACAACAGCAACAATCTCTTTGAATACAAGTGGATTGCCTTTGTTCCAGCGCGGATATCGCGAATCAGTAGGGGAGGCACCAATCAACGAAGTTGTGGCGGCTGCTCTTATTCGTATGAGTCGTTGGGACCGTAAATCGACCTTTGTGGATCCTTTTTGTGGTTCAGGTACCCTTTTGATTGAGGCGGCACTTTTAGCTACTGGGATTCCATCAAACATTGAACGTCAGCATTATGCGTTCAAGAATCTATTGAATTACGACGCTGAGGTATGGGATGAAATGTATGAAGAGGCCAACAAGAAAGTGAGAAGCTTGCCTTGCCGAATCATTGGTTCGGACATTAGCGATGAGATGGTAACCAAGACGCGTCGCAATTTGCGGGGATTCTCCTTTGGACGCTTTGTAGAGACTTCTGTGTGTAGTTTTGATGAGGTAAAACGTCCTGAAGAACACGGAACGATGATTACCAACCCACCTTACGGGGAACGCTTGGATGTGAATGTAGAAGAAATGTACGATGCCTTAGGCACATGGATGAAGCACGAAATGAAAGGCTTTGAATGTTGGGTGATTTCTTCAAGCGAAGAAGGATTTAAGTCATTAGGCTTAAAGCCAGACAAAAAAATTCGATTGTTCAATGGAGAATTGGAATGCAGTTTCCGAAAGTACAGCATATACGATGGCTCGAAGAAGGTAGCTAAGCAGGATGGAGATCTGAGTTACTAATTACGAATTACGAATTACAAATTACGAGTTTGGTGGCTGAGGTGCGATAGCAGACTCGAAGCCACGAATTACGAATTTGACACCGTACGATTCGAAGATCAATTAAGTCCATTGTCTTTTGTCTTATAGCGTAGCGGTCTTTTGTCTAATTACAATTATGAATTTGGAGGCTCCACCGCAGCGGACACGTGAGGTGCGATAGCAGACTCGAGGCCACGAGTTGGACACTGTACCATTCGAAGATCAATTAAGTCCTTTGGCTTTTGTCATATAGCACAGCGGGTCAGTTGACTAATTACGATTTTGGTGGCTGAGGTTCGATAGCAGACTCGAAGCCACGAATTACGAATTTGACACCGTACGATTCGAAGATCAATTAAGTCCATTGTCTTTTGTCTTATAGCGTAGCGGTCTTTTGTCTA
>Ga0315908_10000384_pt1 | contig 35339 bp, 21 predicted proteins | sample LakEriMetagenome_12_FD_203520 | JGI IMG/M metagenome (GOLD analysis project Ga0315908, IMG submission 203520) | Freshwater fungal communities from buoy surface, Lake Erie, Ohio, United States - Buoy 4 MA124 | ecosystem: Environmental > Aquatic > Freshwater > Lake > Lake biofilm | place: USA...
CTGTAGATGAAGTTGATGCCATTTTTAATCAGGACAGCGATTGAAACATAAAATTATATATTATTAAAGTAATTTATTATTATATACTCATTTCTTTTTCCCTTATTTATTCGACTATTTTAATTTTGATTTTGTTCCTATCTAATTTTTTTTGTTATCCATTTTTTCTAGCTTTTTTAACGCTAAATCTCTAAATTCTTAACTTGTGAATGGTTTATTATTCCCTTCATGCTCATCACTTTCAATTTCTTCATCTATAAAATATTATATATGATAATAATATGAAATAATATGTTAATATGATCATATAATGATGATAATATAATAATAAATATTACTTAATTGGAGTATTTCTGTTTTATTTTTATTGATTTGCTAATTTAGGTTAGCAGTAATGTTTGGAATCTGATTAATACTATAAAGACTTTCATTTCCTCTCTAAACAAATAAATAGAATAAATTACTTGTAAAGTGATTTAAGCATATGACTGCAGAATTTAATTGACTCTATCTTCAATAATTCCCAAGAAAATCAACATATTAGTATCAGTTACTTGATAAGTTCCTGCTAATTCTTTAGCAACATTTTTTTCACATTCTGTGACATTAAAAAGATTTTCAATCCAAGGAATTAAAGATTGAATTAATTTTAAAGTATTATTATACAAAAACTCATATTCTTATTATTTTTTCTTTGATTTTTGAAGTTTCTCTTCATATTCTTTGAATGTTTTTTTCTTTATTACATCCACATTAGACTCTTGACATTATAGTTTCATTTTTTCTTCCTTTTATTATTTTTATTAATTATATTTACTCTCACTTCTTCTATCTGTTTTTCATATTCTTCTATATTATTTGATTAATCATTTACATATTTAAATGCTTTGAAATTCTCTTCTTCATTTTGAGTAAATATTTTTACTAATGTATTAAATATTTTTATTCCTGTTGCTGCTTATATTTTTGCAAAATCTTCCTCATATTTTTACATTTATTCTAAATTATTTTGACTTATATTTCTATCTTTATTTTTCTTATCTTGTTTAATCTATTTATTGTATTTTTCAATATCATTTTAATCATTTATATGTGATTATTCATCTTTATTTTTCTTTTCTGTATTTTTAATAAATTCCAATGCTTTTTTATTTTTTTCTATTACTAAACTTAATTCCCTTAAATTGTTTTCAAAATCACTACTTTCTCTTTTAGCTTAATGTTTCAAACTTTAAATAAAATCATTAGCTTTATCTCTATCTTCATAAGCAGTGTTTGCAACTTCAATTATCATTGCCATTTCTTTACGCTTTTCATGTAATTCTTTTTCCAACTTTTTATACAGACTTTATTAATTTAATTATTAAATTTTACTTATCAAAAATCACTCTTTCTCTTCTTAAAGAATCAATTTGTTATCTCAAATCTTTGTTAATTGCAATAGCTTCATTAAATTTTTAATTAGCTTTATCCAATCTATTTTCTAATATTTTTACTTATTTATTCATTGCTATTTAAGTTTCTTGACCAGCATTTATACCTCCTAAATGACTTTTCTTTTCAATTATTTTATTATTGAAATCCTTTATATTTCTATTTATTTCATATTATAATTTTATTTCCTCATCTAATCTTTATTTTAATTCAGCTATTACATTTTCATTGTCTTGTCTATCAAATCCAGTAATTCCCAAATTATTTTTAGATTATTATTAATTTAATTTTGCTATTAAATCTTTTAATGCGTTATTTTCATTTTTTAGTTTTTCTATAATTGTCCATTATTTTTTTATATTTGCTACAGTTTCTTCAGCATAAGCTTTTCTGTCTGACTCTAAATTTCTAAATTTTCTCTATTATTCTGTTAGTTTTTCTTATGTTTCTTTTTCAGTTTTTTGTTGTAAAAATCCCTATTATTCCTACATTTAAATTTAAATAAATATTATTAATATAACTTAATTAATATCATAAATTTGATAGTTATTATAATAATTATCATAATTTTTTTAAATTTAAACTTTTAAATCTCATTTTATTTATCGATTTATATTTCTAATATTTTGGAATCATTTATTAAATTTAATTTTCCTAAAATTAAAACTCGTCTTATATAAGAGGTTAATATTATTTGACTTGGATTCTTTCTTTGAATTCATCAAGAGCCTATTTAAGTTAAGAATTTAAATAATTATTTTTAAACTAATTATAATTGTATAATAATTAATCTTAATCTCCAGAAGGATCATAATAATATCTATTTTTTTTTTTATATGATGCTATTATTTCTAATTATTTATTTTGATTTTCTATTTTATCTTTTTCCATTTATATTGGAACTAATTTTAGATTATTTTATTTTTTTATGTTCTAACCATTTAGTGAAGGATCATAATAAGGCTAAGGAGATAATTGATAAATGGTTTAATTATTTTCATATTATTATTAGTCAGTTAAAATTTTTAATTAATTTTTACTTTCTTTTTTATTATCTTATTCAAAAAATTATTTTTAATTGTATGCATTCTTAGTATCATTATTAAAATTAAAATAAATATATTTTATTTACTTCTGAAGAATTTATAATTAATTCATGTTTTTCTTTTTTATCTAGTTTTTATTTTAAATCTATTTTAAAAATTTATTCATCATAAAACATGCTTAAATTGTAACTCTAAGAAATATTTAATTCAATATAAAGATAAAGCAGAAATATTTACAACAAATAATTCTTCATTAAAATTAATAAAAATTAATATCATGTTTTATAAAAATATAATAAAATTAAAAGAATTAAAGTACTTAATAAAAAGATTTAAATATAATTTTTGAAAATATATTTAAGAATCACAATTAATAAGAAACAAATCCATTTAATTAGAATACTAATATTGATTATTAGTTTGTTTATATTGATTGTACTTTTCCATCCTGTAAACTTTTGTGATTATAAATTTATTGATCATTAATATCAAAAGTACTAAAAGAGCCATCTAAAATATAAATTAAAATTTACCTTTAAATCCAATTAGCAATTTAATATTTAAATGTTATTTAACTTAGCAAATAGCAGTTGGAAATTGACATAATATAATTCTAGACAAAATCTAAAATTATAAAATTAAATATTAAGACAATAATAATTATAATTATAATAATAATACAGTGTTATTAGAAATGGACCTCAAGTATAAGTACATGAGTTAATCTGAAACAGCATAATAAGAATTATGAGTAGTATTTATAGATGATTAAGCAATTTATATATTGGATTGCAATTGAGAATACAAGGCTTAGGTTGTTTAAAGTTGGGATTAATATTGATCAATAGTATTTCCATGTGGATCATCAAAAATATTGAAGACATCTTCTTGTGAAAATTGTAATTAATTTTAAATTAAGTGTAGTCTGTAACTAATGATTTATCCATAAACATCACTAATAATCATAAAATTAGTGTCTGTAATTATCATATTATTGATATCATGGTTACTATTTATTTATAATAATTTCACAATTTTCATCTATTTTCTCTTTAATTAATCAGCTGGCTCTATTTCTTTAATTTATATAAGTTCATTTTGATTATTAATGGCTAAATTAAAAACCTCATTCTAAATATCCACTTATTTGGAAAATAATATTTTTTGTTCATAATTAGTGTTAAACTTACCGTCTACTATATAATGTTAAACTTAGTTAATATTTTTATATGAAATAGTGAAGAATTATTACTAAGAAATAAAACAAAAAATCTATTAATTAAATAGATCATCCAATATATTTGTGACTTATTTAGGATATTTGAATTAGTATTAGAAGAATTGATTATTTGTATTGGATGTAAATAATCGAATGTAATTATTAGAAGAGAGGACGGAGAAATAATTAGAGTGATTGAGAGGGAATAGAGTGTAAGAATAATGAGAGTCTATATTTGCATTAAGCAGATATAACTATTTTTCATTTATGTTGCAGAAGTACAGGTTACAAGATAAGGTTAAAATTACTCCTTAATTATTATTATAGTCGAAAGACATAGATAAGCCTTACTATTCTAGCAAGATCGATTGGAATTCTATCTTGTTTCCACTCATCTAATTTATTACATCATCCAGAAAGTACAGACAATCGCTTAATATCACTAATCTATTATATTATTAAATATTAGTATATTATTATTATATGTTATAATCATTATTATCAAATTATATTTTAATATATTATAACCTATTGCTGGAGTGATTGTAAGTGATGTTGGTGATTTCAAAATGTGACAATTAAATCTAAGTGACTACCTAATAATTAAGCTAACTTACAACAAACAAGACTCCCTATAATGAGCCTATAAGAATAAAATCTTAATTAATATAATGACAAGCAGTCAACTCATGATTCTTGAAAAATAAGTCATAATAAAATAATTATGAATCTTGGATCTTCCAGACATGTAACTAATCCATTCCAACAGTAATAAACTATAATTGAGTCTAAGTACTAATATGGATATCATTGATTCTATCAATAGTATAACTATTAGCAATAATCTGATAATCATTATCAAGATCCCAAATGGCAACAGAACACTCTTTGTAATTGCCTATAGATATCAAGTAGTTTTAATGCAAAGATATACGTTGAATTTAGTGATTGTGATAATGAAGTACTTTTATTATATTGAAGTGTTGTCCATCTATAATGAATATTTTATTATAGATTGATAGATATAGATATTGTTCATCTGGCGATTATATTATGTTGTTTATTTTTTCGTTAAATGTTACTACTTTTTATTTCGAAGATAAGTATTGGATGATTAGTAAGTTGCTGCAAGAATAACAGTAGTAGTTGTAAACTCTATTCCATATTAAATTCTTTACTGACTAATTCACTCTATTAAATTTACATCATAATATTATTATATCATCTAATTATTATCATTAATATATTATATTTCTAATTATTATATTACCCATTTTGTTATTTTAACTCTAATTTATTAACCACACTTCTTTTCAGTTCCTACACTTTTTCATCATAATTTGTTTCTTTTTTTTTATCATTTAAATCATGACATAACAAAATTTAATCTTTATTAGTCTCAAATAAGTCATAATTACATCTTATTCTTTTGTTTTCTTTATATTTGAACAGATCAATTTCCCATCTTTTGAAATCCTACTTTATAATTTAACTTTTATCTTTGGTGACTTGTATTTATTCTTGTAAAATTTATTATTATTTTTATTATTCATTTAAAACTTCCTGCTAATACTGCAATAAAGAAATATCCTAATTATCTTTAAGATATTACAAATGAGAATCTTGATAATCATCAATATGTTATTAATTGATTTGCTGTTATATTAGAGCTATTTTAGGCTAGAAATTCATAGATTGTTATTATTAATGTAATAAGTAATTATTTTACTATATTTGAGTCTATTAAGGATCTAAATAAGAATGAGAATATGACTGAGGATTAAAATTTTGAATAGAAGCAATTAAAATACCTTCAGTACCTCCTCCTACGACAATCTAATTATTATCATTAAAACGGACAAACTAATTATTATAAGAGTAAGTGAGTTGATTATTTTGTTGATCCTATTATGACCTGTCGATGAGTTTAATGAGATCGCTATCCATTGATAAAACAGCAATATATCTATTATTTTTACTGACAGTAAGTTAACTAATATTTTAATAAGTGTTGATATCCTGCAATATTACCAACTGGTAATTAGTCTATTAATAGAAAAGGATCCTGGTTTTTAATTGGACCAACAAAATATCCTAATTGATATACTATACTCTAAAGACTTTGTGATTGACAGTATGAGAATTAAGAAGTTTGTATTTATTAGTGTCTATGATCTCAATAGTATTATCATTGAGTCCTATTTTAGCAAGGGAGATAGATGAGAATGTAATTACAGAGTGGTGAGATTAAGAAGAGGTATTGGAAATAGTCTTTACTACTTGGTATTCTCTAGAACAATCTATAATGATGAATTAATCAGAACAAGTTAGGATGAGATATTGATTGTTATTGACTAAACACAGGGAGTATATAGCATGATCCGAATATTTCTATTCGAAAATTACTGAGATTGAGTCCAAACTGAAGATACGTACATATCCAGATTGGAAACAGGCTATGAACTGGTTCATTTCTAATAATTGTTAAACATAAGTGCAGATATCATCATTAGAATAGTTGAATTCATATAATTGTTCCTGTTTCTCTATATCCCATACTCTTATTGTTAAATCTTCACTTAGACTTATCATCATATTACCATAACATTCTACTTCTTTTATCTTATCGCAATGACTTCTTAATACTGTCCTATAACTTTGATTTGTTAAGTCTATTATTCCTAACCCATTGCTGTTATTACCACATAATACTTTAAGACCATCTATCTTAATATCGATATTAGAAACAAATGATTCGTGTTTCGCTTCTAAGAAAAATTCACTGAAGTCTAATGGCCATACTCTTAAATATTGATCTATACTACCTGTACCACAAAATCCATTCTGAACTTTGATACTACAAATTCCATTATCATGGAGTTTATATACATTTTCTAGTTGTTTTGATTGGATGTCTACTATGTATAACATACCATTATTCGAACCAATATATGCTTTATCATCTGAGATTGATGAACAAATGAAATCATTGTTACGAGCATGGTTGTTTAAAATCACTGCTGAACCTATTAAATGAGACTATTTAATGCGCCAGAAACGTATGTTTTCTCTACCACATGATATCTTTATTATTAAATAATATATTATTTTATATAATTATATTTTGATTATTATTATTATCATATTTACCAAACTGTTTTTTTCAATAAAGAGTAGACTCTTGATATTGAAGTCTGAAGTTTACTTAGCTAGTAAAATAGCTTTTATCTTATCATTGTTTTAAACTAAATCGTAAACTACAATAATCTATTGATTTCTATGATCAACTCCAACAGTGGCTATTCTACTAGACTCATGACTAAAAATTACGAACTCGATTTTTTTATGAATAGTTTTAAAACTACAAATAACAAACTATTGAATATAATCCCAAATTTTAACAATAGCATGCCCATCTTTTTTGATGCTGTCTTAACAAGTAATCAGATAGTTTCCATCAACTGATAAATCTAAACACTTAATATTGTTGTCATGTCCTTTAAAGTATCTTTGCTTTTTGCTCACACTGTCATAACCTATCATTAGACTTCCACTACTATAAATTATTTCATCGCTTTTTAATTCGTTCTTTGACCATTTTATATTAGGGTTTAATTGAGGAGAAAATCCATAAAAAAATTCTATCTTCATGTTTAATTATTTATTTTTGTTATCATTGCTTTTTAATATTTCTTTTGAATATAAATCATTATTGCTGTTCAGAATTATGCTATCTTCACTGCTCTTTACATCATATTCTAAATGGCTCTTTTTGTAGTTTTATATTTATTCTTAATTATCTTTTTAGAAAGAATTTTATTTTAATTTAAATAATTATTCTTAAGACTATTATTCTTAATATTCATATTATAGTTACTTCTATTATTATTATTACTATTGTTATTATTATTATTATTATTATTATTATTATTATTATTGTTATTATTATTATTATTATTACTGTTACTATTATTATTCCTATTAATTCTATAATTATTATTACTATTATTATTATAATGTTTATGTTATATCTTATTAATTTTATAATTAATCTTGTTAAAATGGTATATTAGTCAACAACTAGTTTTAATCTTTAATAGAATGAAGTAAAATAGATGTTTTGTTATCAGTAAGAGCAAGAAACTGATAAAACTTAGAATAGAGATGATGATTCCTAAAGTGCATTTCTCTTGGTAGTTGCTGAATAGGAAGAGGATGAGTCGATAAATAAATACCCTTAAATAGATTATTTATATTTTTATTGAGAATAATATTGATAATGATCTAAATTATGTATATATTGTACTCTGATTAACTGACTGCTTTAAAAAGTACAAGCCTTGATGGAATAGAGGCCGTAATCCTTCTTCAACAAGTTTACTTAACTAAAAATATGCCAAATATCAATCAGAACATTGGCCCATTTATCACTTATTAAACTATTAATGGGGACATTAAGCTGATTTCCTTTTAATTCTAACTCTTTATGCATATTGCTTACATTAATTCTTAAATTGGGATTGCCGTTCTAAATCTGTACTTCTATTATGGAACAGAAGAATTAATCTTTGTGAGGTTTCATCTACAAATAAATGTATCTTCCTTTATAATTTATTGATTCTAGTTTTATGTAATTGCTTGCGGATATATTTCCCCCTATTTTATAAATTCCTCGTCCTATTTCTAAATCTTGGATTTGTACTGCATTTCCCTTTTTATTAACATTCAATAGAACTTTTTCTTCCTTAAATATATCTATTACTTACATTCAATTTATATTTATATTATTAATTTGAATATTATTTTTTATTATATTCATATTTTTCTTTATTCATATTTATATTTTAAATTATTTATATTTATAAATGTTCTTATCTTTAGCTGTTAATAATATTTATATAACCAATATGCTATTAAGATTTTTTTTGACAGTTTTAACAGTGATTATAATAAATATAAAGTGTTAAAATTATCAGAATCAAGGTAAAGATTGGACCTAAGGAGAGTGTTCAAAAGGACTAGAATAATCTCCAATAAATTTCAATAGCAGTGAAACATAATATGTAGAGAATAACCATTTATATATGATATTTAAAGATGAATTCTAAACATTAAAAGTGAAGGGAGACGGAGAGACATTGATAATAGAAGGTGATTTTCTAGATTTCTATGTTGTGGATTTTGAAAACAAGTTAAGATTCTATTAATCTTAATCTCTTCACATCCACTCTTATGCAGAACACACAATAGACAACACTAGAGCTGATATGGAATTGCATGTGGTTTGTTAGGAAACTGAAACAAGTATTAATATTAATGGAGTCAATAAAAGACCATTCGGATCCATTGCATTTATGTTTAATTAGTCAAATGAACAGGATAATCCTATTTTTAATTAGATTAACATAGATCATCTTAATTAAGAAATTTCCATTAATTTCTTATAGACTTTTGGTCAAATGTTATATGATAAATAGTATTAAAATGAAAAAAAGTTATAGTTTTTTGCTTATTAAGGTAGTTTTACTTCTCATAATTGTTCAGAAACTTTGAATCATTATTTTATTGATGAATACTTTAAAATAGGAGTAGAATAATTAGAAAATTTTAGAAAACTTTTTGTTGATAATTATATTTATTATAATAATTCTCTTGGAAATTTTAGATACATTTAGCCTTTAAATAATAGGAGTGTTATAAGTGGATAAATTTATTTGACAGATTTATTGTTTTCTAAAAATATTTTTATAAATACAATTGCAATTATTATTTTGTTAATTTCAATAATAATAAATTGATATTAATATATTTTTATCAAGTTAATAATTATTATTATGATTAATTATAATAATAAATATGAATATTTAATATTTTATATTATTAATTATCAATTTGATTGTTTATGAGTGTCACGAGAATAAAGATTTATCAGATAACAGTTGTGGGCATCATTTTGAACAAACATAAACTAAAATAGAAAAAATATTTGATGGATTCGATGTTTACAGAAAAAAAGTAGGAGTAATAAAATAGATGATTAAATAAGAGAGATAACTGTAAAGTATAAATACTTTATAAGCTAATATGAAGTTGCTATATATATTTGATTAAATGGCAGGTTTAAATCAAGAAATTAACAATTATTTATAATAGATTATAGCTCCTTACGTGAATGATTATTTGAGTAGAATATTAAATGTATATTCTCTTCGGTATTATAATTTAGCAGGAATAACTTAATGTAGATCAACAATATTTCCAACCTAATATAGAACTAATCTTTAAATAGATTTTATAGCATTAATAACTACTTCAACTATGTAATCGAATGAACTAGCCTCAAGTAGTCTGTGCTATATTGTAAGCAGCAACTATAGACCTATAATGGGAGTAATAAACATAAATAGTGTGAAACTAAACCAATACTCTACAATTTCAATAAATTTATTTGAACAGTTAGTCTAAATGATGATTCATTAAACTTTGCATCTTTTAGGATTTAGCTCATCTCTGTTTCAATACTATTTTGATAATTGAAGTGGGTAGTTGGTGGGAGTATAGAATATTGTTGGTTTTACTTTAGTCAGGGGGAAAAATGTTACTTATATTAAGAGTAATTAGCTTATTGCTTCTGCCAAGGATTACTTCAATTGTAGTAATGTCTTTGGAATTGAGTTAGAGGATGAAGGAGGAGTTGGGATTGTTGGAAATCATTGGGAGAGGAGGATATTGCCTGAGGATATCATGATTGGAGTCAACTCTAATAGATAAGGCATCTCGAATTTCACTATGGACTTATTGGAACTCACTGGATGGTATTATATATTATAAATATCATTATTTTATCATCATTAAAAAGGTATTAAATATCGAACAGACTGTATGCTCACTGAATATAATTTGGTAAAAACTAAGGATGTCAGTTTATTACAAATTCATGCCTAAATTAAACTGACTTCTGCTCTTCACTAGGTTCATAAGGAATAAGTCCAGATCAAAGAATGTGTGGAGTATGCGGTACTAATTAATCCTTGTTTAATACCTCAATCCCTTCCTACTTTGATTACTATGGTTCCTTTAGAAGTGCTGACACTTTCCTTTTTGACAACTGTCCTGTCATTTAACCTTATTCTAATAGACTCTGTTATCAATCAGATAACAATGATAGGACTTTATCTACTGATTACTTTTTTTAGACTTAATTTGGCTTTAACTCACTTTGTATTGCTGGAAATTGGGTTTATAGTTCTTATAATCCAAATACTAATCATTATGATTGTCTTAATTCAACCTGTATTTTTATAAATTTAAATAGTTTTTTTCTTAAGCTCTTTATCAATTCTGTTTATTATGTTAATTGCACTTATTCTGGTTAATAGATCAACCTTGATAAGGCTTAAGGATATAATGGATATGTCATTTGTCCTGATATTAATAAAGTTTGTATTACTTACAATAATACTCACTTTTAATCATTTATTAATCCTAATATAATTCCTTACTAAAATCTAGTTAGTGATAACTGGTAAACGAATACTAATTATAATACAAATACTTCTATTACTAATACTAATAAAGATACAAATTAATCCAATAACTCAACTTAAAATAATAATTCAACATAAAATAATAATAGCACTAAGTCCACTAACTCGACAATAAATAATAATTCAACATTATTTAATTATACTAAGCCAATTAATTCAACTTTAAGTAATAATTCAACATTAGGTTATAATTCAACATATTATAATACTACATTAACTCAAAAAAATACTTCAGGAATTATATACTATACTTAAAGTAATAATTCTAATAATTCAAAATTTTCTGCAACTTTATAAATTATATATTATAAGTTTACAATCATTATTATCTTATATGCAATAATTTGATTCATATATAATTTAATTTATTTATTAATAATTATTTAATAAATTTGTTTATAATCTATTAATTAATAATAAAATTATATAAATGCAAATTGAAGAATTACTTTAAAAAGATGATCAAAAATATATTCTTTTAAATTACATAAAAATATTAAGTTAAAAAGATATCAAATTAAAATAAATTTTAAAATAATAATGGGAAAAACTTTAAATTTAGGAAAAAATAAACTAGATAAATGAAGTATTAAATAAATAATTATAATAAAAACAAATTTATCAAATATTACAAATAATTAATTAATTAATTGAAAAAATAAACGAAAAAAATATTTTTAATTTATGAGAATTTATATTCACTATTTTGATAAAAGTTAAAGAAAATTTAAAATAAAAACATGAAAAAAAATTAATGGAATTAATTATAATATTAATAAACAAAAATAAAATAGAATTTAAAAATTTATTGTAAATAAAAATGTAAGATGAATACCTTGTTAAATAAATAATGATATTTTTTTCTAGAAATTAAGAAACTTTATAATTTATATAAACCGATGTTGAAAAAATTATTATAGAAAACTTGCTATCTCCTTATAAAGAAAAGAAAAACAATTTTACGATTGAATATATTCCTTATATTAATTAATAATTTATTGATTCATAATTAATGCCTTAAATTAATAAATTATTATGAAGATCAGAAAATAATGTAAAAATTTTGTTTGATTATCTAATTTCATACAAAAATTATTAAAAAAGAGTAAAAAATATTAATTATAAGAATAAAAATATTAATAAGAATAATAATTAAATAATGTTTTAATTTAATATCAGTAATCTTTAATATAATAACCACACTGAAGAAATTATATTAGAATTATTTAGTTATAACAATTAAGAAACTAAATAATTATAAATAAAATGCTCATAAATATTATTAAAATATAGTTTTGATATTTAACTTATTTATAAAATAGAAAAAAAAATGATTTAATAAAATTAAGAAATTAAAAAAAATTTTTATCTATAAATGTTTTAATTTTTAATTAAAAATGAATAAAGTGCATAAATTATTCTTAATTTGATAATATAAAACATTAATTTTATGAATTAAGAAGAAAATATACAAATAATTTATAATACATTAAAAAAAATAAAGTAATATATTAAAAAGAGTTAAATCAATCAATTTATTTTAGATTTAGATCTTGATTTGATAAAAAAAATAAGCTAAAACAAAATATAAACATAAATTATTTGTATTATAGTTAGCCAATTAATTAAAGTGGATAAAAACAGAGTAAAATAAATAGTTATAGACGAATTAATTAATAGAAATTTGATATAATAATTAAAAGAAATTAATAAATTAATATCTAATTATTAATTAATTTTGGTAGGATTAAATATTTATATGATAATATAAAATGACATTAAATTAATATAATAAACATTTGATAAGTTATTATAAACCTAAGTTTTCCTAAATAATAAAAAGTTTTATGAAAAAATAAATAGTATGGAGTCTAAATTATGGTTTAAAATAATTTTTAAGTTCATTTAATCAATAGATATTTCTTAATTATAGAATTAATAATTTTTAATTCTAAGTAACTCTTTTATGTAATTGATTTTAAATAATAACATTGATTTATTTTTCTTAAGAAAAAAATTAGATTATATAATAAAAGATTAAAAAACAATAAATAAATTTTTATCTATTTTAGAATAAGGATTATTTATTGAAATTTATTTCTAAATTTAAAATAACGATAATCATTTAAAATTGAAATATATTTATAAAATATTGTATAAAATTAATAATTAAAAAAAAATACATTGTTATGATAAAAACTTTGATTTATTTATCTATTTAATAATTTATTAATAAAATATACAGAAATTTGAGTTAAAAAATGAATAGATAAATTTTATTCATTGTTATCTGTTAAGTTATATTAATGATAATTAATAATAAAATGTTTTTAATTCTATGATATCTTTAAATTAAATATAATTTATTTTTTAAAATAGTGATATTTTTTGCCATTCAAATTTATTAAATTCACAAATTATTTAAAATTTATTTTAAAATAATAATTTACTGCAATTTTTATAATATTTTAATTAAAATATTGATTAATATCATTTTATTTTTTAATAACTCAATTTTTAATATAAATAAATTGTTTTAAATGATCACTTATCACAATATATTTTAATATAAGAAAAAGAATAAAATTAAGAATAAAAAATAATTTTACCAGATATTTTTGATGAATTTAAACAATAAGAAATATAAAATAAGAAATTTAAAATGAAGTTAAATTATTTTCAAACAATAATTTTAAAATATATTTATTAATCTTTTAAAATTTAAGAGGGAAGAGATCTTTTTTTGTAAAAAATATTTAAAAATTTAATATAAATATCAAAAGATGAAACTATATTTTATGAATTATCCCTATAGGCTTTAATATAATTTTTTAATAGTGAAAAAAACAGTTAATAATTTTAATATTTATTGGCTAATTATTTGATAAATAATAATTAATAAAATAATCAAAAATAGTTAGATTAAGAAAGCTTTGATTTATTTTTAGAGTAATTAAAAGATGAAATATAATTAATAAATAGTTATTTTTACTTAGATTTATTGTCTGATATTTTAATAAGTATTATATTAAAATAATAATTTGGATAATTTTTAAAGTAAAAATCAATAATTATATTAATCTTAATTGTAAAATATTGTAATAAACAATCAAATAAAATATTAGATATTTTTTCAAAAAATATTGATTTGGTAAGTCATTAAGAAGAAACATTTTTTTTATTATAAAAATCTTTACAATTATAAGATAAGAAAATTTAATAAAAATACATTTTATTTTTTATTTCTCAATTATTAAGGGTAAATTTAAATTCAAAAACTTTAATTTTATAAATGTCAATAGAATTTAAAGGATTTGAATCTTCTTTGGAATCTGAATTAGTATTATGAGTTTTGTAATAAAATAATTAAAATTAGAAAGTTTAATTTTTAATTGAAAAAGTTATTGACAATTTTAAAATTAATAATTTTACAAAAAAACAATTGAGTGAATTCTAACTTGATTTATTTATTAGATTAAATTGCAATTTTTAATAAGAATGGTTATCTATATTAAGAAATTACATAATTGATGATGCATATCAAATTTAAGAATTATTTAATATTAGCCTTAATACTTTGAATTAATAAATTGTATAAAAATTATAATATTAGTTAGATTTAATAAAAATTTTTATTGATAACATTCCTTTGATTTATCTTTAAGATTGTTTTTTATTATTTATTAATGAATTTTGTCAATATTAAACATTAAAATAATAAGCTGAAATAAATGGAACTTAATTCATTCAAAAATATATAGAAAATAATTCATCATTATTTTTGAAAATAATTGATTAAAGTTTAAAAAATATTAATAATAGCTATTAATCAAATCAATAAATAATTCATTTAATTGATAGTTCATAAGAATTCTTAAAAGCTAATTTTTAACAAAAACTTGAAATTATTGTGTATTAATTATCATAAAAAATATTGGAATATGAAGATTATGAAATTTAATATTAAATATCAATTTATCTAATAAAAATAATAAATAATATAAAAAAAAAATAAAAAATAATTAAAGAAATAATGAATGAATTAATAGATAAAAATAAATAATTAAAAAAGAAATAAATATAAGGATAATGTTTTTTATTGATTAGCCTAATAAAAGTTTAAGGAATAAAATATATTGATGATTTGTAACTTTTTGAATTTTAGACATAATATAGGTTGTTAACAAGAATAATATTAGTAAAATGTATGCTAGATATTTCATTTTAAATTTTAGAACCTTATTTAGAAAAAACATTTAATATAATTTTAATAGCTTTTTCAGATCAAGATCAAAAAATAAAATAAATGTCTGTTTAATGCGCTAATATTTTTATAAAAAAAGTATCAATTTATGGCTTAAAAAGTTTGATTAATTTTTTATTTAAAGAGCTTGAAGATAATAACAAAAAAACTTATAAAATTTCAAATATATGGGCTCTAGGATGTATTGCTTAAATTTCTCCTATAAATTCTGAAAATTAATTACCAATAATAGTTTAAAAACTTATTGAGCAATTAACTAATAGCAATTAACAAATAAACTAACAAACTATATAATCTTTAATGATAATTGGTAATACTATTGATAATACTTAATTTTAATAAATATTTCAAACAATTATAAATTCATTAATAAATCCAAACAATGATAACTCAAAAGAAGTTTTAATAATTTTATAAACATAATTTTAAAAAAATCTTAATAAAACTTCACTTTCTTTTATTTTTCCACTAATTGAATATTCTTTAAAAAGTAAAAATATTGATAAAAAAATGTAAGGATTTTAACTATTAGATAAAATAATATAATTGTTAATAATTAATTCAGATTTATTATTGTATTTAGAAAATCTATTGAATGCATTGATAATTGCTATGAATGATACTAATAATGAAGAAAGGTTACAAATAGCTTAGTTAATTTAAAATTTAACAAAAAAATTAAACATTTAAAATTGAAAATATATTTTTAATAGACTATTTAAAATTATTGATAATAATGATAGCTCAAATAATGAAAAAGCTGGTTGCGCATAAAGTATTGCATTAATGTAAAAAGAGTTAGGACAATAATATATGAATTAAATTATAGATATAATAATAATCAAATAAAATAATAGTAACAATAAGGTAAAATAGTCATATTTAAAAATATTTCAATATTTAGATAATGAGTTAGAATTTATTAAAGAATGTTAAGTTTAAGATATACTAGAAATTATATTTAAAGCTATAACTGATTCTGACGAGTAACTAAAATCAGAAGCGATTAATATTTCAAAAATTTTGATAAATACATTTATAGATAAACATTTAGACATATTACTAAATTCCATCAAAAAAAGAATTCTTAGCGATAATGTACAAGTTCGTTATATTTTTTGCAAATTAATTTCTGATATTCTTATTTTATTAAAAAAATCAAACAAAAAAGCCTAATTTCTTACATTTATGTAATCTTATATTTTCATTTACAAGTATGAAATTGAAAAAAAAATATCAGAAGAAGCAAACATTATTTGGAAAAATTATTATTTAAGTGAAAATAATATTGATATATAAAGAAATTAATTTCCAAATTTATTAATTCAAATGGAAAATTTAATATAAATAAAATACATTTCTATATCTGTAGAAAAAGCATTTGAAGATTTAATTAATAAAAGCTATGAAAATCTTTCACAATTAATTTTAAACATAATTTATTAACATTTTAAATTAGCTATTTAAAATATATAAATAAATATAAATCCATTTTATATTAAACAACTAAAAGGAATACTTTTATTAATTTAAATTTTTTTTTCTAAATCTTAATAATAAATAATAATTTAATAGAATAATATTTTGATTTAAATATTTAGTATTTTACAAAAATAAATTTAATATGAAATATTTAATTAGACTAACAGAATTAATTCTTAAGATAAATAATATATTATGAATACTGTTGTTTAAATAATTAATATAATTATAAATAGAATAGAAAATTAAGAATTATTAGATATATTAGTAAAACCATTTTTTTAAAATCAAAATCTTAAAAACTAATAATCTTTAGCTTAAAATTTTTTATAATTCAGTGGATTGAAAATAAGAAAATTTATTTATAAGTTTTTCTTTGAAAATTTAAATATAAATATAATATTAAAAATAATAATTAAAAACTATTAGTAAATAGCTTGAGATTTATACGAAAGTGTTTTAGAATCAAAAGATTTAATATAAATTTTGTTAATAAAAATGGAAGAATATAGTAATTTAATATAAAAACAATAAAAAGATATAAAAATAGAATAAAAAATTATATATAGTATTAAACTATTATCAACAAATACATAAAAAAAAAAGTAATCAATTTTTTTAGATAATATAATTGAAAATTTTTCTAATAAGAAAAATAATAAATATTTGTTTGATAATATATTAGATATTCTATTATTTTTTTTTGAAAAAAGTGGATTTTAAATACAATGAGAATAATAGCTTTAAAAAATAATTCATAATATTATTTTAATTTTAATAAGTTCAAATTAATCTAAAACTTTATTATGTTTGCAATATATTTTAAAATATATCTTGAGAAGTGTATAAAATAAATCTATTTAAAATCAACTTATAAACATAGTCAATGTTTAATTATCAAATTTAATTTAATTATAAACAAAGGATTTGTAGTAAGGAAATTATATATTTGAATCATTATTTGAATTTATAAATCATGTTTTTTTCAACGGAAATTAAGAATAATTGGAAAATTGCTTAGAAAATTACATATTATTGATAAATCTATCTATAAATCATTATAAATAAGAATTAGTATTTTAGATAATTGGTCCTGTAATAAGGCTTATTAATTATAATCTATAAAATAACATAAAAATAAGATTATTCAAATTATTGAATATAATATTTTAAGTCAATAATCAAATATAAAATTTTCACATCCCGATTTTATATTCAATTTTTAAATAATTTGATTATTAAAATGATGAAGATTCTTTAAAAATAATAAATAAATTATTATTAAATTTGTTTTATTCATATAAAAACCCTAATTATATTTATTATATAATTTACAATTAATTAATTTAAATAAACGAGTATCATTTAATAAAATTTTTTTACAAAATTTTAAAAAATAATAATGTATTCAAATTTAATTAATAATAAGAATAAGATATCTTAAATTTAATTTTAGATTCAAAATAACTTTAATTAATTTAAGAAAATTATATTTTGATTTTAATAAAAGGATATATACTAAGTTATTTAAAAAGTTGTAATTAAATAATTAGTTTAATTTATTAAACAATTAAAAATAATAGTTAATATTAATTGAAAGAATTAGAAACAAATATTATCTTATAAATTTAATAATAAATAATATTATTAACGTCAGGATTTATTTATAGATCAAAATAATAAATGAAAATAGAAAATGAATAAATTTTATTAATTTAAAACTATATAATATAAAATTTTCAAATAAATAATTTAAAAAATTTTGATTAAACTTTGAAACTTAAATTTGGATAACATATAAAAGATGAATAAAAAAAGTTTATTTTAAATTTTTTTAATGAGATTTATAATGAATTAGACTCAATCAATAATATAAAATAGACACTTTAATATTAATAATGAAATTTTTTATATCAATATTAACAATTAAAAATTTTCATTAATAAAAACTAATTATTATTTTATATTTAGATTTATAAATTTATATTATATATTTTTAAAAGTATTTTAATTAATTACATATATATATTGTTTAAAATATATATTATATATTTTGAAAAATTGATTAAAATGTAATCAATTTTTAAATTTGTCTTAGATATTTTTAAAATTAATATATTTTTATATAATAGATTTATAAAAATGAAACTAAAAATTAAAATCAATCAAATTTATAAAAATGATTAATTAATTCAAAAAATCATTAAAAAAATAAAAAATTAAATGAAAAATTAAAACAATTTATCAAAAAATAAATATATTAAAAAAACATTAATTTTAAAATCTATTAATTAAAAATCTGTTTAAAAATCTGTTTAAAATAAAAAATTAATACAATAAGATAATTTAAAATTTTCTATAAATAAATAAACAGGATTGTTCGAAAATTCAAAAAGTCTTTAAAATTAATAATAAATATTAAATTTAAACTAAGAAAATTAATAATTTAACTTTGATTATAGAATTTTAAAATATTTAAAAAACTTTTAGTTTAAGGATTTAAAAATAGATTAAACTTATTTAGATAACAGAAGTTTATTTGTTTTAATGTTATAAAAATTGTATGAAAATTAATTATTTTAATAATAATTTAACTATAATACTCTAAATTTAGCGATTTAAATTTTTGATAAATTTTAAGAAAAAATTAAGAAAACTAATGGATATAAAATTTAATAATATGATCAAATAGCTTTTATAACATTAAGTCAAAAAATTAATGAAATGATATCTCCAAATTATGAAATAATTTGCTAAATAATTGGTTAAGATAGTTTTACAAAAAAAGAAATAATCAAAGCTGAAAAATATATTTCTTAAATTATAGAATATTAATTCATGTTTGAAAATCACTTTGATTGTCTTAGATTATTAATTAAAGAATCAAATCTTTCATAAGGTTTTGATTAGAATTAAATTAACTAATTAGACGAATAAATAATTTAAATTTATAAAAAATTATAGATTTAAAATATTTAGCTATTTTACTCTGAATTTAATTTATCCTTTGCAATTTTTTATACTCTATTAAAATTATATCAAAATCAATTATAATATTAAAATGTTAAAACTCACATTGAATACATTTTAATTAAATTAAATGTTTAAGATAAAGTAAATTATGAAGGTATTTTTAAATTAAGTTAATAGATTCTTTTATTTCTCAAATAAAAATGAATACTTTATCTTTTTCAAAAAAAATTAAATATATATAATTTATTATTGATATGTGTGATAAATTTATATTCATATATTATTATTGACAATTTCTTATTGATTGCTTGAAACTTTTATCTGTGTTGATTTATAAATATCTTATCTATAAGTAAAATATAAATAGGGTCCAGCTGTCAAAAATATTATTTATAAACCTATTTTTAGTTTGCCTAAATTATTTTTATTCATTTTTTTTACAAATATATAAATCTAATTTAATTATAATAAATTACTAAATTATAAGAAATATTTAATTTATAATATATCCATAAATAAAAAATATCAAATCAAATCAGTCTTTTTTTTTGAATTTCATAAAATCTGAGAATCCTCCTTATTTATTAGGATTGACTATGTTTTTAGTCGTTTAATTTTAGAGTTAAGCACTTTCTTAGATTAATTCATCATCTTCTTCTTATATTCTCATAAAATTGCTAGGAGTAAAATAATCCGGGTTTTTTTTTAATTATTATTAAGTAAATCTGTTTTAAGGAGTTCTAATTTCATCGATCGACATTCCAACAGATTATCTTTTTTAAAGTGGTCCAATATTTAAATGATTTTATGGATTCTAACCATTTATTGAAAATTATTCTGTATAATTCATTTAGAATGTTCCTTTTGAATCTTTAAATAATTCTTTATCCTCTTTATCTAAAATAATAATAAATGAAAATAATAAATAATAAACTATAAATAAATATAATACTTTTGATAAAGTTTTTATTAAATTAAACATTAGCTAACTAATCATTGACAATTTCATTTTTGATTTTATTATCCTCATTCTATTCATCAGGAATATGAACATTAGACTCATCCTCCTCTTCTAAATAATCATCCTCATTTTCAGAAATTCCTCCTAAATTAAGTCCTAATATAGCTTCTTGCACATTATTCTTCTTAAAATAAGGAGTGTTCAACAAATCCTTGGCACTAGGTCTAGCCTTAGGATCAAAAGTAAGAGCCTTAAACATGACACTCCTGGCTTCAGTGTCCATAGTCTAATAGACAGGATTATCAATTCGTATTTTACACTGTTTATTCATTTACAACATTTCATTAAAATTACTACCATTGAATAATATCTTCCCTAATAATACCATGTGCATTATTACTCCGAAACTAAAAATATCACATTTTTCATCATAAGCGACATCTTTCTCCTTAAGATTAGCTATTTCTGGAGCCACATAACCTGGAGTTCCACATCTTATGAATAGTTTGTTTTCCTGATTCACATAAGTAGCTAGACCAAAATCAACTAAAACTGGGTCCCTTTTATCTTTATTTTGAAGAAGAATATTTTCAGGCTTTATGTCTCTGTGCATTATGTTTCTTTCATGAAGATAATTTAACCCTTCTAAAAGTCCTTTTAATATTGTGAACCCTTGATCTGGATCCAACTTCCCTTTCTACTTTAATAACTCTAATAAGTTTTCACCTTCATAATAATTCATTATTATGTACAAAGAATTATCTGTTTCGAAAACTTCTTGCATTTTTATCAAATTTGGATGATCTATTTGTCTCATTATGTTTATTTCATTCTTGATAGATTTCTTTCCGTTTTATTAAGAATAGGCTACTTCTTTCGAAAACGCTTTCACTGCATATTTCATTCCTGAATCTATTTCCTAAACTAAATAAACCTATTTAATAATTCTTGATTAATATATTTACACTTGCAAAACTTCCTTTTCCTATTCTTTTATATGCTTTAAAAGATTCATGAAAATTTGTTTAGTTTATTTTTTTACTCAAGATTTGTTTTATTTTTAATACTATAATTGTATTTTAAGATTAATAGCTTATATCACTTTTTATTGATTTTTGAATTATAGAAAATCCTATTTTTTAATTAAGATTATTTTCTACCCATTAGATTTTCATATTAAATTTATAAGGTAGATAACTTTTAATATGATTGTATGTATTATCCTATTAATTTTATAATTAAAAATACAGTAAATTTTATAAATTCCGTATTAGAAAAACCAATAAATATAATTTTCTTTTTATTGGGTTTTACTTTAGTCATTTAACATTTAAACAAAATATTTATATTTTATTAATTGAGTTCTTTATCTTTATTTTTAATCCACTTTGACATTATATTTTTTATTATACTAATAGATATTATAATTCCGTTTTTTATTTATTTTGACTATTCTGAATACGTATTATAAATTCTTATTAATACTAAATTAAATAAATTTTATATTTTAATTATTATTATATTTAACAAAAATTATTATTATAAATAATTTTAATATTTAAATAAATTAAAAAAATTTATCTGTACATAAGTAATTATTGAGATATAAAATAATATTTTTTTTATAAAATAATATTCATATTTCTTAACCATTATATAGATAACTAATAGTTCCTAAATTCCAAGCAAAAATAAAAATATAAAAAGCGATGCTCAAAGGTTAGGCGCTTATTTTATTATTTGCGAAGTGCATAGCTACAAATAATACAAAGCAAAAAAAGCTCATTACTGCTTAAAATGGACCACTTTAAATATAATTCATACTAAGGATACAAGAGACTCCATAAACAATTGCACAATTTTCATTGTATTTATACCTATTTTTTTACATATATTCTTTTAATAAAATTTTATTTATTAATAAAATTTTAACTTTTTTAAAAATTATAAATATTTATTTAATTATTAATTACATGTCCTTATTAAACTTGCTCATTACTCTAACACAGATATTCATAATGTAATGAATCAAAAATGATAAAAATAGGGCTACACCGATAACCAATCTACTATTTCCATAATTATCTGATAAATCTATTTGTTATGCTATAGTTGGCATTTCAAATCTAAAAATAATTTATTATATTTATATTTGAATTCTATATAATCTTAATTAGTAAATTTAAATATCTAATAATTTATTTTAAATAAATAATATTTAATTAAAAAATATTTTATTTTTATTAATGAAAAGTGATATTTAAATTGAAAATTCTTAAATAAATAAAAATGAGATTAAAAATTAATTGAAATAACGTATTTAGATATTACAAGATAAATTATCCTTATTTACTTTAAATTCTGAAAATTTATATAATAATAATAAATAAGATGTATTTTTCAACTTTAAAAATTAAATTTCAATTATTCAAAATAAGATAAATAATAATTAAAATAAATTAAAAAAATAGATTTTATTTAGTAACTAATCATTGAATTCTAATTTTTAATAAAAAAAAATTTATTAAAATTAATCTTAATAATAAATTTTTAATAAACAAAACTATTAAAAAGATAATTTAAATAATTACTAAAATTATAAATTAAATATAAATAAATAAAATTTTCACTTTACATTTAAAAATAATTCTTTATAATAAATTAATACTTAATCTAATAATAAATCTCATATAAACAATATTAAATTAAATGTAATAAAATGCTTTATTAAATTATTAATTAAAGGATCAAAAAAATTTAACATTATTGAAAGATTTTTAAATTGAAAATTGTAAAACAGAACAGTCATTTACAATTGAAAATCAATAAATCAATTAGAAATAAATGAACAAATAATTTTTTGAATAATAATAAATTTTATAGGAAATTTATAATTATTAAAATACTATTCAAAATCTTAAAAAATATTTAGATTAAGTTAATTAAGATGTAAATTTCTATTTTAATTTTAAGAAATATGAATTATTAAAATAAAATTTAGAAATATAACAACAAGTAGATATATTTAAAAGAATATTTTTATATTAAAATAACTAACTAAAAGAATAATAAAAATATAAAGAGAAATAAACTAAAAAATAATTATTTTGTCAAAAATATTTATGAAAATTATTATAAATTTATGGTTAAAATAAAATAAATAAATTATATTATATTAAATATATAATAATATAAATACAGTTATTAATTTTAAATAATGGAGTAAAAAACGCAAGATAAAAGTTTATAAAACAAATAATCAATATCTTTAACAAAAAAAGTATAAGAGCCTTAGTTAATAAATGGCGTAATAAGCAACAGAAGTATAGAAAACAAACAAACAATTTTGATGAACAACAATTACAATAATGAAACAATAAATAGAGTACCAATAATACAATAAGGAATAATAACCTAACAAAAAATAATAAAACAACCAATAATAAATTATGAAACTCAAAAAAAGAAAATAATAGTTCACAAATCTCAAAAGCAGTTTTCAACCCATTAATAACAACCAATTAATGTTTAAATAGACAGCAGTGGATATGAACAAATAATTTAAGACTTAAAAAGTAAAATTCAGTACTTCCAAATAGCCAATACTGACAAGAATAATGAGCTAAATAGTTACAAACTCAAAGCAGATCACATTCTATCTCATTATTAGCTAATTCAATAATAAAACAATACATTATCCAATGAAATCTCAGTTTTGAATACTGATAATGTTAATTTAAAAACGTAGATTTCTTCTCTCAATTAAAAATTAGCTGACTCTTTAACTGAAAATCAGAAACTTATCGATACTCTTGATAAATTTACATTAGAAGCTAAATAATATGAATCTTTGAAGAATAAATATTATCTATTAGATTCCAAATAATAAGATTATAAACATTAAATTGATGGATTGTTAATGGATATAAAATAGCTTAATTTATAAATCAAAGATTAATAATTATTAATTGATTTACATAAATAAGAATAAGAAAAAAATTAAAAGCATGTTGATAAATTAAAAGATGAATAAATAAGAATTAATAATTATGAAATTGAAATTGAAAAGGGTAAAAAGGAAAAAGAGTATATTATTTATGATTACTAATAAAAAATTGATAGACTTGAAAATAACCTTAATGATTATAAATAAAGCATTGATTTATCATAATAAAAGATAATATAATAGAACATTGAAATAGAAAAAATAAATAAAATTTTAAATTAAAGGAACGAAGAATCTGAATAATATCGAAACAATTATGAATAACTTTTAAATAAAATAAATGAATACGAGTCTTAAGAAAATCGATTAAATGATTATGCTAAGAGGATAGCTAACATGAGTCATGAAATATAAAGATTAAATGTCTACGTAAAATAAAAGAACGATTAATATGGTATAAATAACTATAAATATAATCATAATAAAATTACTATTAATATAAATATAAAATTAAATATAATATTGATAATAAATGATAATAAATGATAAATATTAAGAGGATTGTGCGTAACAACTGCAACATAATGAATTGGAGTACATGCAATTAGAATAACAATGTATGTAGATGACTCATGAATTGGAAGAGTACAATTATAAAATGCAGGAATTATACTCTTGCAAGGATAAAATAATAATATTGAGTTAAGAAATAGAAAGATAATAACAATTGATTAATGATTATGAACATTAGCTGAATGATTTCCGACATCATTCTTGTAATAATGTCGGTTCACTTTCACTCTAATTAATAGAGTATCAGTCCATATTCGTTATTCTTAATGCCGAAATCGATTCATGTAGGCATCTAATTCTCTAAAAATAGATTGAAATTGATAATCTCAAAAAAATTAAAAATCATTGATATATTTTTTTTATTATCATTATCAAATAATATTCGATCATTTTATTATTTTTTAAACAATAACATTTATTATTACAGAACATATAATTACTAATAATCCAAAAACGTAATAATCTGGTTACATTTAAACATAATTAATTTGGGTTTTTTGAACTGGCTGTTATTTCATTCTTCTTATTTCTTAAATTTGTTAATCACTTTAAAAATTTTATTATATTAATTAGTCTAATACGTCTATGTTGTTATTCTTAAATTTTTCATCTTTTTTAATTATTTTTTAAATTTAGTTTTCTTAAGGTTTAATATTTTCTTTATTATACTCTTCTTCATTTTATCTATATTTATTTTTTAATTATTTATATTATATTTCTTATTCAACTATTGATTCTTAATTATATTAAATCTTTTTTTTAATATCATTTATTTATATAGCTAAACTTTATATATAATTTTTCTATTAATTTTAATCATTATCTTATTTTTCAATTCGTTTTTTAAGTTCATCTATTAAAATTTTTAATTAATTTTATTTAATTTTATAATCTGTATTTTATAAAGTTATTTTTTATAGCGATATGTTAAGTTTTTGAATTTATTCTTTTTATTTTTCTACATCTTTATTTATTAATTATTAATTAAGTAATTCTTTTTTAATTTAAGAATTTTCATTTATTTTAAATTATAATTATTAATTTATATCTTCAATTTGATTTTCAATAATTTAATTTTCATTTTTATAGTTTTAATTTAATAGTTATAAGTCCGTCAATTATTAATCTTGTTAAGAAATTTGATTATAATATTCATTTTTTTCATTTTATAACTATTATTAAATTTCATTTTATTTATTATTTTCTATATCTTTTTCTTCTTATAATTATTTTAATTTTATTTGATTTTCAATAATTCGTTTATCATAATTTTATATTTATTTGTTTAATTAATTAACTTAATCTTAAACTTCTCTAAATATTTAAAAATAATAATTACTTTATTGATTGATAATTTATTATTTATTATTTTAAAGTTTGATTATTTAAAATTTAATCTTTATCATTATAAATTATCAAAATACTAAATAAATTATCTATATATTTTTTGAAAATATTTATATTTAATTAACATTTTATTAATTTTTTGCCAATAGTTTTTAAAAAAAAGTTACAATATTCATTTTCTATAGATTCTAATTATTTTAGTAGATATTCTTATTTTATATTAATATCATCTTCAATTTAATTATTATCCTTATTTTCAGGTAAATTGTTTATTATCTCTATTAAACCTTCTAATTATTAATTCTAAAGATTTGTAATAGAAAATACTTGTTCTGAAAATTATTATTCATTTATTGATAAATCTGATAAATTAAGATCTACTTTTAAATTATTTAATAATTAAAATATATCTTCTTTTTTTTCAATTTTTAATTAATTTTCCATAAATTATAAAATTTTAAATATATATTATTATTATTTATATAAAAATGACTTTTATATTTCGTCTTTAAATCTTAAAATTAAGAAAAATAATTAATTATTATCTAATGTTAGTAAATTTTATAATTAAAAGAATTAAATATATATTATTATAGATAATAAATATCTATTTTTTATTGAGTTTTTTTATGGTTTTTAATAGTGAAAATTTGCCATACAATTTGACTATTGGATTATCTAATTTTAATCCTAAAAGCTTATCTACAAGTGTAAGAAACTGTTTAGAAAATAAATTTGATTATTTCGTTACAAATATATTTGATAATTAAAATAATTCAGATTATTTAATGGAAGATATTATCAAACTGCAAAACGAAAAAAAGAATATCATAAAGAATATTGTAGCAAATATTTAATAAGAAATAAATTTTGAATAAAATAATGAGAAATAATTGAAAAAAATAATAAAATAACAAATAAAATATTGTTATCACCTTGGAATGAAAGGTGTACTAATAAATATTCCAAAAGTGAATGAGAAAAGGTAAATAAGTTATTTTGTGAATATGCTTTAAAGTATAAAGGTGAGCATAAAAATATATTTGAAAGTATAATTATAACAGCAATAGCTGGAAATCGTTCGATAAATAAATAACATGTATGGATGGAATAAGAAATTACTAGGAGTGTATTTACAAGTGGGTTTAAATTAGGAAGAAGGTTACAGCAAATTATTTGATTAGTTTTTAAGTGAAAACATAGAAACGATTCAATTTAATTTTGCACATTACATTTCAAACGAAAAAGGATTTCCAATCTTTAACAAAGTAACTGAAAGTATGTTGGTAAGAAGTATGAAATATAATAATGTAAATATCTGCATTGAAATAGAGGGAATTCAGACAAATATTATAAAGGAATACCGCAATTATTTATGTTATGTGTTCAAAAACATGAGCAAGTTAAGTTTATTAGATGACTTAACTTGTTTCTATGATGATTAATTATAAGAACCTCTTCAACCCAGCATTGATGACTTAGAAAGTGAAGTTTATTCTGCCTTTGAGAAGGATAGCACCAAGTATTAAATGTATTATCAAGCTATCAAAGAGACATACTTAAATAATGAATAAGAAATTTATACTGTCTTTTATGCAGGATGTGGAAAAGCTGGTATTTTGGAATCTATAATTAGGGCAGCCAAAGAAACAAACAAATAAATCAAAGTATTATTAATAGAGAAGAATAGTCATGTATTAAAAGAGTTGCGACATTTAGTAAAATAATTGAAGGATGTGTGGATCTGTGAGAGTGACATAAGGGAATTCAATAGTAATTTTGATAAATAGGGATTGTTTGATAAAATAGAAAAGAGTTGCGACATAATAGTAAGTGAACTATTAGGAGGATTCGGAGATAATGAACTTAGTCCAGAACTACTATAGAGTTGTTTGTAATAAGGAATGTTGAAAGATAAGGGAGTGAGTATTCCTTTTACATATACTTCATATATCTGTCCAGTGTATTGCCCATTGGCCTATAACAGAGTCTGTCTCAATAACACTCTTCAAAATTGGCATTGTGTCAAATTCAAAAGACATCTATTGTTATCTAATCAAGTGTTACCATTATGGACATTCTCTCATTCATTACAAGATTCTCATACCACTCTAAATAGATTTAATAGTATTGAGTTTCTCATCAATTAGGATTGTCTATTGTAGGGAATTGCTGCTTATTTTGATTGTCATTTGAGTCAAAATGTGAAAATATCCACTGTCCCTAAATAACACACTAAGGATATGTTAGGATGGTTTCCTATTTTCTTTCCTATTCTTTCTCCTGTTTATGTTCTCAAAAATGCCAAAGTTCATATTTAATTCTGGAGAAAGTCTACTTAATCTAAAGTGTGGTATGAATGGTCAATCTCAGTTTTTGATTAATAAGGACAACTTCTTTATGATTCTATCACTCATAATTCTAATGCTCATTTCATCTCTATTTATAAAACTAAGTGACTTATTATCATCTTATATTATATATTTATTATTATATTTATTTAAGAATTATAATATAATTATAATAATGAAGTATCTGATAATATATTTAAGTTTATTGATTCTTCAAATTATCAAATGCTTTTAAAAAAGTCTGTCAATAGACAGTCAATAATAATAATAAAAAATAGATTAAGAAATTAGTTTTTAAGTGAACTCATTAAGTATTAGTTAAATGATGAGTTTTTTTGAAGAAAATCCTAATGTTGAAGACAAAGAAACAATTCGAGATTTAATTAATTGCAAAGAACATAAATTAAATTTCAAATTGATAAATAATAACAATTAAATATACTTAGGATAATAGAAAATAGAGTTTAATTAATTTGAAATTAAAGATTTGAATTAGAACTAAATTATAGACAATCCATTTTAATATTGGGCTCGAAACAAAGTGAAGAAAAAAGAATACAAATAATTTCAAGAAATATGGGTAAACAAGTGCAGCAACTTGAGCAAAATAGACAATAACAATATAAATATGAAGTTAAGTAGCAGTTGCTTAGTTATATCATTCAAAAAGGGAGAAGATGAAGAATATGCAAACGATCAATTCATTTGCATTTAGAAAGGATAAATAGACATAAGGATAATCAACAAAATAATAAGGAATATGTTCAGTCAATACTATATTGATGAATAGAGATAATAATTGCAAACAGTAAGTGTATAATAATTAGAGAAAGTGTTAATTGAAAATAGCATGATGAAAATGTTTTATAAATATAGTAAAAGCGGTTAATTAGAAGAGGAAGATTTCAAATTGAAGGAGAAGGGGATCTAGGACGATAGATTGAGATATTTTGTTTATTATAACAAAGTTGATAATTGTAGTATCAATACTAATTATAGTGAGGTTATGGACAGTAAGGATGACAGGAATGGATTATGTTGTTTAAATCTATAGATATTGGAAGGAAATCATAATAAGAAGGTAGAGAGGTATTTATGTACTTTTGATGGTGATTGTATTTAAAGGAGAGTTACAATTGAAATGTTTATATAAAAAAAGTGTACTATTTTGAAAGAGTAGGAGGAGGAGGAGGAGGAACAACAAGATAATGAACTTGATCAACATGGCAAAGAGGTATTATTAATAATACTTTAAATCATTTTGTTGATATGATAATTATAATAATTATATTATAATAATATAAATAATATATAGGATGCAAGATACTCTGAGTATAGAGATATGAGCTCAGAAGGAAAATGGGTAGGATATGTGAAATACTTTTAGTTAACATCATTATATAAGAGAAATATGAGCAATAATGATAACTATAAATTATTGATAATAGAAAAAGGGAATATAACTTTACTGGATAATAGTCAATCTCTAAATTTAGAATTAAAAGATTAAGTATGTTTAGATAATTTGATGAACTTCTGTCCAATCCTTACTGATTCTTAACTTAATCTCCTTAACACTTCTCCTTAAGCGATCCTTAATAATTCACATTATACTCATTCTCTCAAACACTTATACTAAACTTATCCCACTCTTAAAAAATGGGCTTAATCTAATAAGAATCCAGATCTAAATAATTGTACTTTCTTCTAACTCTTTAATAGCTAAGAACAATTCATTATATGTCCTTTCATTTATTAATAGTTTTAAAGTATGCTTAATACCATTCAATATAATTATCTATTTAATATCAGAAATTCATCAAATATTAAAGCACTAAATAATTACTTTTATAAATTTGCTTTTGCTTCTAATATCATCAACATTTAATATGATGTAAATGTTATTATTAACAACAATCAAATGCAAATGAAAAAAGATAAGATGATTATCAAGGAACATTCTATTAGTTTCAGTTTTACTAAACCTGTTATTTATTTCGATATGATGGAGCAAATTAACGATATTAATAAAGAATTATGTGATATTAAGGTTTACAACAATAATAATAGTCTATTATTGAGATCTGATGGATAAATATTTGCCATTTAATTCGATGATAACTTAATTTGCAAATAAATAGGAGTATATATTTACAATTAATGTATGCAAGTTATCAAGTAAAAAACCTAAAATAAACTACTTTCAGATAGTTTAGCATCTTAAATCAAAGAGTAAGAAGATGATTCTATTTAAGAAATTGGGTAGTTTGAAGAAGAAATGTTATTTTTAGAATTTGAAAGTCAAATCGGCAAAATAACTGAAAAAGAAAAAAGAGAAGAATTATAAAAAGAGGTAAAAGAAAGATCTATTAAAGGGAAAATGATGGTTAATAGCAAAGTAATAGAATTAAAAGGAAGGTGGAAATATGGAATATAGAATATAATAATAAACTGCAAGAATAAAATATGTGATTAATAATTAGGAGAAATGAAGTGCATAGAGTTGGTTATATTTGATGGAGAAACAATAATTTAATTAATTTGCGAGACTATAAAAGGATAAATTAGGTAATTAGAAGAAAGTATTCAGATTAATTATGATGGTTATTATGAAAACAAAAAGAATAAAGTGGCAGATATTGATTATTCAGTGTTGGAATTGAAGATGGATATATTAATGATCAAAGCAAATACATAATTAATGGAAAATAGCAAAATATTATCAGACTAAATACCAGGAATAATAATTTATAGTGAGATAAAAGATTGCTAAATAAAGAGAGATCATCTTAAAATAACCCCTAAATAAATATAGGGTCATTCATTAAAAAAACAAGAATGCTGTTTTGAATTGAATATAGAATTAATCCTGTGTATTGAAGAGCATCACTGTTTAGCCAAAATGAACACTTTGTCTCGATACATGTAAGTTCAATGCGCATTATCGTAATTCAATGATGATAAAACAAAACTACAAACATTCTTTAAATCCATAGACTATGAATCAAATCCATTATCATCTTAATAATAATAATAATAATAATTTTCTAAGAACAAACATCCTTAACTTTTATTGGAGAAAGTAGTATATAAGTTAATAGAGATGAATAGTGTTAAAGCATAGAAGGAAGAAGATAAGAACATAATGATATATAAAGAAAAAATATATTTAATTAAAATGGGAATGGAACTAGACACAAAAGATATTGAAGATGAATTGGAATTGGATAACTATATTGGATAGAAACTGATTGAGTATAAAGATTTGATTGAGATAAACACTGATCTAATTAGACTTACAACTGTTTGTGATTAAATATGTCTATTGGCTCAATTCATGTAAGAATAAAGGAGGTTAAGTGAAGATAAGAGGGTCAAGATATTAGACCTAGCAGTTAATATGTTCTTATAGTTGTAGATGTAATAAATTGATAATTGTATTGTCTTACAAATCTAAAATCAGTTTGTTGCATTTGTTGATAACTATATTATCTGTTCTTAGCATATTCTTAAAGTTAAAAACACTATTTATACTAATTTTATTAATATCACTCATTCTCTCATTTACTAGTCTCCTATTTATAATCTCCTTCCTAGATTTAATCCTGGATTTGTCATTAATGATGTCATCTTCAATAACCACTCCATTAATCTTATTCTTAAAAAGGATAAAGTATTTGATTCCAAGCTTTAAGATATTATATAATTGTCTAAAATTATTAATTGTAATATCACTTTAATTTTGGATTAATTTTAGTGTTGTATTCAATTCCTTTAATAAGATGAAGATAATTTAGTTTGTATCGAGAAAGATAAATTGTGTTTAGAAACTTTAAGGTTTTCCAGATATTTACAATTTTATTGTCAATAACATTCTGCTGCTAATGCTTAATAAACATCAGATCATTCTAATTCTGGAGGAGGATAAATTTAAAGTTAAAATTAATAAGGTAAAGAATAAGAAGAAAATGATAAAGATTATTATAATCAAGTTTAATTGTTGCCTGAAAAGTATAAATTCCATTAGTAATTGAGTAAATACGCTTTAGATTAAGAATTAAATGAGTATTTGGATAAAATACAAGATTATTAAGAATTTAAGGAAAGTAAATCAGAAGGAACAATACAATTTTACGGATTTGAATCAGATATTAGCGATATTGAGTAAGCGAGAGTTAATTTTAGATTAATTAAAGTAAGTCCTGAAACAATATCAATATACAAAGAAAATATATTAAGTAAAGTTTAAACACTAGAATAATAATATTCATTAGCAGATTATGTTAATGAGTGTTTTGAAATCAGGAATGATCCATGCAATACTATCTAATATTTAAGTAAATTGGAATATCCAGAAGAGTACCAAAATGGATTAGAGAAATTGTTTAAGAAGATGAAAAAAGATGATGTCTTCTAAGTATTAAATAATTATAAATATAAATATAATAAAATATTATAAATAAAATATAAATAATATTTAAAACAAGGATGAAGTTTTAATAGATGTCTGTAGTATTTTTTAATTTGAGGTAGGACAAGTAAAGATCAAAACAACAATCTAAATTTGTAACTTGAACCCTGATGCAAAAAAAGCATTCAGAAATATAATATAAATCTCGTAATTTATAATTCTTAACAAAATAAATAAAAACTAATTCAAACACTCTTTATCGCTACCTTCGATGGCTCATGATACATTTAATACTTCAATTTTAATTGACAAATCAATATAATTCAAGATAATCTGTTTTGAAGAACAAGGAATTTAAATAAAGAAAGAAAAACAAATAATTTTCAAATATAAAGACATCAAGAAACTTAAATAAGCTGAATCTCTTCCTAATGAATTAAAAGCTACTAAAATATCTCATTAATGTTGTATTTAATTTGAATATTAAGATTATCCTTCTTATATTTGTTAATCTATTGAAAATCAATGTTTAAGAAATAATATGTTAGTTTATTAAATGCTGACAAAAATATTAAAGGATATGGGATTAACAGATGATATGATTTTATTGAATTAAGAAAAACAAAAGATAAAAGAACATTTATAATAATAATTAGAATTATAAAAGTTATAAAATAATGATGTTGAAAATATTGAAAAGTAAGAAGAAAATGAATTGGAAGAACTGGAAAATAGTAATGATAATAATCTTGATGATGATTAGAAAAAAGAAAAATAATTAAAAGTGGCAGAATTAAAATAAATATTATAAAAAGATGAAATGATAAAAAATATGATGATAAATGATAATGGTCTGGAATTTGAAGGAGACATGTTTTATGTTGAATTGGGTAAAGGACATTAATATCCTGAAAATACTAATAAAATAGAAGTAAAAGAAGGCAAATTCAAGGTTTATGATAATATAAATTAACAAAAAGAAGTTTTAGATTTGGAAATATTAGATTTTGAAATTGATGTATGTCATGATGTATGTAATATAAATGAATATAGAAAAATATTAGAAGAATAACATTAGAATTTGTAGTTTAAAGCAATAAATATAGAACTAGACCTGATTAGTGAGAAGTTTAAAAACAATACAAAATTTAATGAAATATGCAATGTAGTGAACTTCATTGTTGATTAAAAAGAAAATCATTACTTATTTTGCGGGAAAACAATAAGAAGCAACATTTTATTTAAACAGAAACTAATAAAACAATTCGATACATAGAGTGCAATAATAAGTTTAGATAATGAAAGAATAAAAGATTATAAAAAGAATGAAGATGTTTAATTATTTATTTATGAGGAAAAGAACCAGAAAATACTGAATGTTTCTGTATAGTTTAATGATAAGGATATGATAGATATATAATAATAAAGGACTATTATTTAGTATGGGAATATTCTACCTGATTAGTTTGGAAAGCATTGTGCTATTTGGCATAAAAAGGTCAAAGTGCCTGAGGAGTATCCTTATAAGAACTAGATCAATAAAGAATAATTATGTTGTTTCTAGTTTGCTAGCAGTTAATATATAGAGCTTATTGAGCAGGAAGATCCTAAAAAGTAGTTCTATTATCTCATCTGTCTTGTCGATTAGAGGCATTGTAATCTAAGGTCTAAGAGGTATTAATTATCATATTATTATCATATTATTATCATATTATTATCATATCAATATCATATTATTATCATATCAATATCATATTATTATCATATTATTATCATATTATTATC
>Ga0315908_10000385_pt1 | contig 35325 bp, 21 predicted proteins | sample LakEriMetagenome_12_FD_203520 | JGI IMG/M metagenome (GOLD analysis project Ga0315908, IMG submission 203520) | Freshwater fungal communities from buoy surface, Lake Erie, Ohio, United States - Buoy 4 MA124 | ecosystem: Environmental > Aquatic > Freshwater > Lake > Lake biofilm | place: USA...
CCAGTTGTCGTATACATGATTGTATTTATTGAATTTCCATCACAAATACTTTGATTATCACTTCCTAATGAAGAAGTTAAAGTAATGGTGTTAACGGTTATAATTGAGATAGTTCCTGTTTTTGTAACTGTACCACACCCTCCAGTTAATGTAATAGTGTAATTGTATGGAGATCCTGAATTTGTTGTCGGAGATCCACTTAATGTTATCGTATTATTACTCCAGGTACCAGATACACCATTTGGAAGTCCACTAAATGTGGCTCCTGTTGCACCAGTTGTAGAATAGGTAATTGTTGTGATTGGTGAATTTATACAAATGGATTGATTATCACTATTGGCTGCCGATGTAAGAGTAATTGTGTTAATTGGATTAACATTGATTGTACCAGTTTTATTAACAGTTCCACATCCACCAATAAGATCAATATTATAACTAAAGGGACTACCCACCTCTGAAGTAGGAGTGCCAGAAATTATAATAGAATTGTTAGTGAAATCACCTACAATACCACTTGGTAAGCCTGTAAAATTTGCTCCTGTTGCACCTGTTGTAGTGTATGTAACATTTGTTAGGTTACTATTGACACAAATTGTTTGATTATCACTTCCAACCGCAGAACTTAACGTAATTGTATTATTAGGGTTTACTTTGATAGTACCTGTTTTTGTAATTATGCCACAGCCTCCTGTTAATGTAATGGTATAAGTGTAAGGAGTATTGTTTGCGGTTGTTGGCGTCCCACTGATTGTTATAATATTATTATTCCAATTCCCAGAAACACCTGTAGGAAGCCCAGAAAAAGTAGCTCCTGTAGCTCCTGTTGTAGCGTAATATATATCACTAATTGGAGAATTATTACAAACTGTTTGAGCATCAGTCCCTAATGTAGATGTCAGTGAGATTGTATTGAGTGGATTTATTGTAATTGTGAAGTTTGTTACAGGACCAGTACAACCTGATTGAGTTGCTGTGACTGAAATTGTTGCTGTTTGTTGGGTTGAAACTGTCGACGAGGTAAAAGTAGGTATGTTACCTGTTCCTGATGCCGCTAAACCAATGGATGTATTGTTGTTTGTCCAGTCAAAAGTCACTGTTCCTTGAGGACTAGTAAAGTTAATAGCAGTAACAGCAGTATTACTACATTCTGTTATTGAATTTACAGCATCAACCTTTGGAGTACCACAGTTTACAGCAGTACATGTAAATGTTTCAGGATCAATACAAGTTCCTCCAACAGGTGTAATAGTTATGGTTACTTTATCACCTGGACTTAAAGAAGATTTGGTAAAGTTAGTTGATCCAATAGGTAGTGTTCCGGTTGTAGCAGTTCCAGTATTATTAACTAGATAACTATAATTATAGGAAGTATTTGCTATATTATTCCAAGTGAATTGAACTGAATTACTAGTAGTTGTACCACAGGTAATTCCTAATGTTTGTTTTGGATTTACTATAATAGTTCCTGTTTTTGTAATAGTTCCACAACCTCCCGTAAGTGTTATTGTATAGGTAAATGGAGAACCCGTATTTGTTGTGGGACTTCCTGTAATTGTAACCACGTTAGCGCTCCACGAACCCGTAACTCCAGCTGGTAGACCCGTAATATTTGCGCCTGTAGCCCCTGTCGTACTGTATGTTATGTTTGTAAGTTGTTTATTTACACAAAGTGTTTGATTATCAGTTCCAGATGCTGAGGAAAGCGTGATAGTGTTTAAATTGTTTATTGTTATTTTACCAGTTTTTGTTACTGTTCCGCACCCACCTGTTAGTGTAATGGTATAGTTATATGGACTATTTGTGTTAACTGAAGGTGTTCCTGAAATTGTAATTTTATTTGCACTCCATGTTCCTGTAACTCCTGTAGGTAATCCAGTAAAGGTAGCTCCAGTCGCACCATTTGTTGAGTACGTAATATTAGTTATGACACTGTTTAAACAGACTGTTTGATCATCAGTGCCAACGGCAGAAGTTAAAGAAATAGAATTTGAATTTGTGATATTTACATCGACTTTTGTTCTTGAACTCTCACAGCCTCCAGATATTTGAGAAACATAATAGGATGTATTTGTTGTCAAATTTGGAGTGGTAAAAGACCCATTAGTCCCAGATCCAGGTATTGTTGTTGTAGTTGTATTATCCGCGTACCATTTAAAAGTTGCTCCAGAATTACCTGTTGCAGTTAATGTAGCTGATTGATTTACACAAACTGTAGTTCCTGAGCTTGAAGGAGGATTAGGAGTTGAAATTGAAACGGTAACTTGTTTTTTTGAAGTACAACCACCTTTGTCTGTTACTGTAAGTGTTAGCGTTTCCGCAGTTGATGTTTTGGCTGTTGCTGTACCAGAAATAGTATTCGTTCCTGTATAAGCTATGTTAGATAGGTTTGTTGTTGGAGACCAAGTGATAGTTTGAATTAGATTTGGTGTGTCAGATTGAAAATCGATGGACCATCCAGTTATACTAGATGTACCGATAGTCGAATATTCCCAAATTGCACCAATTAATTTCCAAGTTCCATTAGGATTGGTGCAACTTAAAAGATTAGAATTCCATTGAGTTATATCAGTAGCTTTATATGGTCCAGCACCAATAGGCGTTGTACCTGTAAGTGTTGCTGTTGCAGTAGGTGTAAATATTGTTCCGTTTAATCCACCAGTACCAGAAAGTCCTGTTGGTTGATTTATCAATTTGATTCTTTGACCACAAGGAGTTTCTAAATACAAAATGTTGTATTTAAGTTTGTTAGTAGGAACGTTTAAAGTAATTGAATTTATTTTCCAATTCGAACTATTAAGTCCAGATACTACTATCGGAGAAATAGCTGCTTTGGAAGCTGAATTTATGCCTGTTCCAATTGTACCATCCCAAGATGTGGGTGCTGTACCATAAGAATAACCATCGTCAGGAATAGATACTGTACCCGTAGATGAAAATACCTTTGATCCGCTAACATTACCAGTTACATTAGCTGTTGCATTTAAAGTTAATTGATTACCCGGACAAGTTTGTGCTGGGTCAGGTGAAATAGTTATTGCAGCACCTAGAACAGATACTTTTTGAGTGAACACATTTGTACAACCACCGCCACTAACGGTTAGTTTTGCAGTGTAATCACCCGGGTTGGTATAAGTATGATTTGTTGGTGTTCCTGTTCCCGTGGTACCATCACCAAAATCCCAAGTCAAACCTGATAAACCAGCTGTTGTACAAGTAAAAACAGTAGGATTACCCACACACACAGATGGAGCAGTGAAGTCTGCATTAATTCCGTTAACAGTAATTAATTGATTTGTAACATCAAGACATCCATTGTTGTCATATGTTGTTAAAACAATAGGAAAAGTTCCTGTTTTATTAAAAGTTTGATTAAAAGGACCTATAGTAGTTTGTGTTGTTGGTGATGCTTCTGAAGGTAAGTCCCATTTAAAAGTAGTATATTCAATAGAGCTACTACCATTTACTGAGATATCATCTCCAACACAAATGGTAGTTTTATCAACAGTTATTTTAGATTCTGGTCCAACAAAAGTACTTGTCCCCCCCCAAGTGACTGTATACCCTGAAGAGCCTTCGAAATTATTTAAGAATAAAGCATATGTTTTACCTGCCTCTATCTGAACTGTCTGGTTAAATCCATTTTGAGCACCTGAACATCCTCCATTTTCATAATCTGCTCCTGCATCTGTACCTGTAAGTCCGCTTTCCCCATCTCTAATGCCTGTTTTTCTGGGTTCTGTATTCGAACTACTTTTGGTTATATTACAATTTGCTAAATTACAGCTTAATACACTTTTTGTCGCGCAGTTTCTAATGCCATTTATTCTCATGAATATCCAATCAATATCATCTGATGGAACAGCACCGTTCACTTCAAAAGTCAGTGTACCAGATGTTTTACAGGTAAAGTTTAACCAAGTACTATTCGATTCTCCAGCAGAGGCTGCAGCAAAACAACCTAAATTATCTACTTCTGTTGTATTGTTTCCTGCCGCATTCAGTTTTCCAACACTAGTAGCATCTTTATTACATACAATTGTTGCTCTATCGCAGTCGTTTGGATCATTAAGATTTGGAACAGGAGTAAAATTATTGATACAAATATCAAATTTCCCTATATCTGTTTGCCTAGTTGAAATTCTAAGAAGATAGGTATTACCTAGCTTAAGCCCCCCTTTATAAATAGAGACATTGTTCGAGTAGGTATAATCTTTATAATTTGTCTCACATCTCAATTCATTAATTGTTCCAGAACAATTTCCATCGTAAAGTGCAATATTTGGGTTTTTAAGAGTTGCCCCATTAGAATTATTTAGACCATTTACTGTAAATAATACATCAGTACCAATAGCTACAAATTTAAACCACACATCTGTTTTTGGAGCGCTTGAACCCGTAGGATACCAGCATGTAGGTACTCCAAATGCGCCTACAGTTGCTGTAGCGTTTGTATATGACCCTCCAGATGAACAATAATTAGATAAATTAGTAAGTTGTAGAGCTGTCGAACATTCATCTCCTTGTGAAAGAGTAAATTGACTAATCGTTGATAAAATTATGAATAGGATTAATTTTTTCATTTGTGTAAATATGATACGATTTATTGACTCAATAACTTTATAGAAGTTGCCTAAACTCTATCCGTTAATTTAAACTCACTTGTTTTATGAAAAGTGATGTCAGGGTAATCTTTTTCAGCCATTTGAAGAAGGAAAGTAGTTTCAGCAAGGAAAACATAATTATCATCTTTGTCTTTTGCTATATTTCCTGCTTTTGTCGAAAGGAATTTTTTTAATTCAACTTCATTGTCTGTTGTTAACCAACATGCTTTGAAGTAGTTTTTAGGAGTGAATCGACAAGAAGCTCCATATTCGTTTTGTAAACGATAGGCAATAACTTCAAATTGAAGCTGTCCAACTGTACCTATAATTTTTCGATTACCTGGTTGTTGAACAAACAATTGTGCTACTCCTTCATCTGTTAGTTGGCTAATTCCTTTTTCGAGTTGTTTTGATTTTAGTGGGTCTAAATTTTCTAATTCTTGGAATAATTCAGGAGAGAAACTCGGTATTCCTTTAAACATGAATTTTTCACCTTCGTTTAAGGTGTCTCCAATTTTAAAATTTCCTGTATCATAAAGTCCAATAACATCTCCTGGAAATGCTTCATCAATAACACTTTTGTCTTGAGCCATGAAAGAGGTTGGGTTCGGGAATTTGAATTTTTTCCCTAACCTTACATGATTGTAAAAGGTGTTTCTTTCAAATTTTCCAGATACAACACGTAAAAAAGCAATGCGATCTCTGTGTTTGGGGTCTAAGTTAGCATGTATTTTAAAAACAAAACCTGAAAATTTATCATCTGTAGGTTCAATGGTTCTCAAATCTGTTTCTCTAGAACGTGGAGTAGGGGAGATTTCGATAAATGTATCTAATAATTCTTGAACTCCAAAGTTGTTTACTGCGGATCCGAAAAACACAGGCGCATATTCACCAGATAAATAAGTTTCACGATCAAATGGATTGTAAACACCTTCAATCATTTCCAATTCACTTCTCAATTCTTCTGCAGCTGCTTCACCTACAATTTCGTCTAATTCTGGAGAATTTATATCATCTAATGAAATAATTTCTTTGGCTATTTTCGTTTTGTTAGCTTGGAATAAATTAAGATTTTTTCTATAGATGTTGTATACCCCTTTAAAACGATCTCCCATACCAATGGGCCATGCCAAAGGACAAACCTTAATATTTAATTTTGATTCGATTTCGTCTAATAATGTGAAAGGATCTTGACCTTCTCGGTCCATTTTATTAATGAAAATAATTACTGGTGTATTACGCATTCGACATACTTCCATTAATTTTTCCGTTTGTTGCTCAACACCATTTGCGCAGTCGATTACCAAGATTACACTATCTACTGCGGTTAATGTTCTGTAAGTATCCTCAGCGAAATCTTTGTGACCAGGAGTATCTAATATGTTGACTTGCTTACCGCCATATTCAAACGCCATGACAGAAGTTGCAACAGAAATACCTCTCTGCTTTTCAATTTCCATAAAATCCGAAGTGGCTGTTTTTTTGATTTTATTATTTTTAACTGCACCAGCGGTTTGAATTGCACCTCCAAATAAAAGTAGTTTCTCTGTTAGGGTTGTTTTTCCTGCATCGGGGTGAGAAATAATACCAAAGGTTCTTCTTTTTTCTAACGCTTCTAGATTCTTCATGGTGTAGTTTTGATTCAAAAACTAACAAAGATAATGAAATGAAATTTAGTATGAAAGGAATGTTAATAAACGAAAAAAGCTGTCTAAAAAGACAGCTTTGCTAGGGAGGAAGATGGGTCTCGAACCCACGACCTTCGGAACCACAATCCGACGCTCTAACCTACTGAGCTACAACCTCCATGTTTGTGAGTGCAAATATAATGATTTTTTTAATATTACAAATTGATCGTTGTGTTTTTTAAAAGGTTATTTTTAAGTGCTTGTTATTCAATTACTTGATTGTTAAATCTAATATTTTTTTATCCTCTAAATATCCGATTAGATGATCACCAATATTGACTGGACCAACACCTGCTGGAGTTCCTGTATAGATTAGATCACCAACTTTAACTGTAATAAATTGAGAAACATATGAGATAATATAATCAATAGAAAAAATCATATTTTTAGTTTCCCCAAATTGAACTTGTTTGTCATTTTTAAATAATCTAAAGCTTATATTAGATAAGTCTAATTCATTTTTTTGAATAAAAAAGTCACCAATAGGTGAGGAATTATCAAAGGCTTTAGCTCTTTCCCAAGGTAATCCTTTTTGTTTGCACTCGTCTTGAAGGTCTCTTGCTGTAAAATCTATGCCAAGTCCTATTTCATTGTAATAGTTTGAAGCAAATTTTTCTTGAATATTCTTTCCAACACGATTAATTCTAACAACAATTTCACATTCATAATGTAAATTTTTCGTAAAGTCAGGCAAATAAAATTCTTTAGATTTATTGAGTAATGCTGTATCGGGTTTTAAAAAAAATATCGGGAATTCAGGAAGATCATTTTTTAATTCTTTCGCGTGGTCGGCATAATTTCTTCCTATACAGATTATTTTCATGGGGGAGAGAGTGAAGTGAAAGGTATAAATTGAGTCGAAGTTTTTATTTTTTGAATTTATTTTGAAGAGCTGCAAGTTTATCTTCAATAGTAAGTTGAGTGTTTATTTCTGTTTTCACAGCTTTTAAACCATCCATAATTTCTTTTAACTTTTGTTTCGTATATAGAGGAAAGTCTGTTTGAGGAGAAATAAACCAACTATAATAACCAGGCTCTAATCGATTAACCTCTTTTACTGTTTTACCTTTATGTTTACCAAAATTGTATATAGCCTCATTTTTGTCATTGTAAGCTAATCTTCCAGCAAAGTCAATGGTATTGCCATTTTTTGTGAATTTTGAAAGAAAGTCAATATTTCCCTCTAATTCAGGATATCTTTCTAATTGTGCTTTAAGAACCTCCCAAGTCGCTGTTGTATCACTCATTGCATCATGTGCGTTGACTAATTCCTGATTACAGTAAAATTTTAGCGCAGCAACAAGTGTTCTTTGTTCCATTTTATGGAATATGTTTTGAACGTCTATGAATTTTTTTGTAGAAATGTCAAAACTACTTCCAACTCTCAATAATTCTTCAGCTAATAAAGGGATATCAAATTTATTAGAATTGTAGCCTGCTAAGTCAGCATTTTCGATAAAAGCTACTATTTTTTCTGATATTTCTTTGAAAGTAGGAGCATTTGCAACATCTTCATTTTTGATACCATGAATTTTAGTTACTTCTTCTGAAATATGTATTTCAGGATTTATTAGCGATTCAAATTTTTCTTCAGATCCATCTGGATTGATCTTTAAAATTGCTATTTGTACTATTCTTTCTTTGGTAATATTTAAACCTGTTGCTTCTAGGTCAAAAATTGCAAGAGGCTTTTCTAATTGAAGTCGCATAAAATTTATTTAAGAAAAATGTCTTTAACGATCGATTCAGTTGTTAAAGTACATGATGTCTCAAATTTTTCTGAATGAATTACTGTGCCTAATTCATTGACAACTTCTAGTTGGTAGTCTCTACATGGTTCTAGACCTGAAATAAATTTACCGTCTCTTGTCCTTGGTTTTATGAATTTTTTTCTGTTAGTATCGCAATTTAAACATTGTAATTGTAACGAAATGTTTTTGCCTAAAGTAGTACTGCTAGAAATTTTACCACTTAAAATAAAACTTGTTTTGATCTCTTTTGAGACAAATTCTACTTCATAAATATCCGTTTCTCCCTTAACACTGTTTCTATTAGAAGATAGATATCCTAGAAGTCCGTCAGCAGTAGTTGTGAAATAGATGTCGTCTTTGGTTGAATTAACAGGATAACCAAGATTCACAGGTGTAGACCAATCGTTATCATTCACTTTTAGACTAACAAATATGTCAAAACCTCCCATGCTTTTATCTGAGTTACTTGAAAAGTAAAGTTGTTTTTTATCTATAGAGAGAAATGGAGCGTCCTCATCATAAGGAGAATTGATTACAGGCCCCATGTTTTTAGGTAAACTCCAAGTACCGTCTGGTAATTTGATCATGCGGTATAAATCTCTACCTCCATATCCTCCCGCTCTATCTGATGCAAAAATAGCAACGGTATTATCTTCAGAATAAAAAATGTGGCTATCCCAATCCTTTGTATTTACCCCTTCTGTTTTGATAATATCAAGTGTATCAAGTCTGTCTTTGGATAAATCTACTTCATAAAGGTTACCACCATCTTTAGCGTTATCAGCATAAATATACATTATTCTTTCGTCAGAACTTACTGCAACAGTTGCTTCATTTCTTTCTAGTCTACAAAATGGGAGTCTTTTTGGAGTAGTCCATTGACCAGGTCCTTTTTTATAACTAACGTAAATATCTTCGGTTGAAAAGTTGGTGAAGTCTTCAACGAATTCTTTATAAGTATCTTCTTTCCAAACTCTTCGTGAGGTGAAGTAAATTGTAGAACCATCAGGAGAAATGATAGGAGCATATTCAGGGTCTGGAGAGTTAATAGAATCTCCGACAGAATTTAAAATGATATTTTTTTTAGGGTTTGCTTTGTATTTTTCAGCAACTTCGATGTTGACAATTTTAACTTGAGCTAGTTTTGTGTATATGTTAGTTACCCCAATATTTTCATCTAAATATTTTTTGTAATATTCAGTTGCGCCATCAATATTACCTAGTTGGTCTTGACAATAAGCATAATAATAATAGGTTTCAGTAGGGCATCTAGTTTCGGTAGCTGACTCATCATTATAGTCTTTAGCTACATTTTTTAATATCTTGGTAAAAAGTTTGAGTGCTTCAGCATAGTTTTTCTTAAAGTGAACAGCAGTATACCCCTTCCTGTAAATGAAGTTTGCATTTTTAGGTTCTCTTTTCACTAATGCATCACTAATTAAGTCGGCATATCTAAATTCTGAGCTTTCAATTGCGTAATTCCATTCATAAATTAATTCTTCTTTCGTTCCATAGGTAATAATCTCAGTTACATCTTTTTCTGCAAATTGACTGAAAGAATTATTTATAAGTAATAAAAAGAAAAATAAGAAGGTATATTTTAATTGATTCATCTCAAAAGCCTATTAAGTTTTTAATCTTGAAAAGTAAATTTAACTAAATTGCTATAAAGTGGTAAATATAAAATTTTTTAACTTAAAAAAAAAGAGGGACACCTCCGTATCCCTCTCTGTATTAAATCTATTTTATAATTCTGTATTTATATCAAATTGTTCAAGGTAATCAGCGACTCTTCGAACAAATTGTCCACCGAGTGAACCATCTACAACTCTATGGTCATAAGAGTGAGATAAGAACATTTTATGTCTGATGCCAATAAAATCTCCCTCAGGGGTTTCGATTACAGCAGGCATTTTACGTACAGCACCTAAAGCCAATATTCCTACTTGTGGTTGGTTAATAATTGGTGTACCCATTACATTTCCAAAAGAACCTACATTAGAAACTGTGTAAGTTCCACCTTGGATATCTTCTGGTTTTAATTTTCCTTCACGAGCACTTTTAGCTAATAGATTGATCGCTTTTGTTAAACCAACTAAGTTTAATCGATCTGCATTTTTAATTACAGGAACAATTAAGTTACCAGTTGGTAAAGCGGTAGCCATTCCTAAATTAATATCTCTTTTTTTGATGATTTGAGTACCACTAACAGATACATTCATCATAGGGAAATCTCTCAACGCTTTAGCAATTGCATGCATGAAAACTGGCATGTATGTAATATTTTCTCCTTCACGTTTTTTGAAACCGTCTTTCACTTTCTCTCTCCATTTTACGATGTTCGTTACATCGGCTTCAACGAAAGAAGTAACGTGAGGGGATACATGTTTAGACATAACCATGTGGTCAGCGATTAATTTACGCATTCTGTCCATTTCGATGATTTCATCGCCTTCACCTGGAATGGTTGTAACTTCTTTATATTGTGGAGTTGGAGCTGACGTTTGTTGAGGAGCTGAAATAATAGGTTTAGGAGTTTCAATAACGTTATTAGAAGGATTCGTCGTAACATTCCCTCTGTTTTCAACATAAGAAAGGATATCTTTTTTTGTAACACGTCCTTCTTGTCCTGTACCTGGAATAGTATCTAGTTCAGTACCTGAAATCCCTTCTTTGTCAGCAATGCTTCTTACTAAAGGAGAATAAAAACGATTCCCAGAGTTTGCAACTGTATTTGATGTGTTATTTTGGGTATTCGCCGTGGTGATAGGTACAATAACATCACTTGCATTAGAAAGAGGTGCAATTTCTTCTGATTTAGGCGTTTCCGCTACCGTGTCTGACCCATCTGTTGAAATTAAAGCAATTACATCACCCACTTGAGCTACTTGGTCTTTATCAAAAAAACGTTTGATTAAAATTCCTTCTGCTTCTGATGGTAATTCGTTGTCTACTTTGTCTGTAGCAACTTCAACCAATGGTTCATCCATGGCAACTGAATCGCCAATGTTTTTTAACCAATTCGTAATCGTTGCTTCTGTAACGCTTTCTCCCATTTTGGGAAGTCTAATTTCTATTTGTGCCATATTTCAGGTGACTTAAGTTTGATGCAAAAATATATATAAATTGGGAATTGAGATAGTTAAATTTTAAATTTGGCAATTATAATTTGATAATGAATTTTTTAAAAAAATATACCAAATACGAATATCTATTTTGGGGAATACTCGTTGTTGCCTTTTTACTACGATTTTTCGATTTGTTTAACATTCCTTTTACTCACGATGAATTTAGCACTCTTTTTAGAACCAATTTCAGTTCTTTTAGTGAATTGATTGAAAAAGGAGTTAAGATTGATGCTCATCCTGCAGGACTTCAAGTATTTATTTATTATTACAAACAAGTTTTTGGCACCTCAACTTGGGTAATCAAAATGCCTTTTTTATTATTCGGTTTATTATCTGTTTACTTAGTTTTTAAAATATATCGTAATTGGTTTAATTTAACTATTGCTTATGTAGCTGCTGCTTTTATGGCATCCATTCAATTTACGGTTATGTATAGTCAAATTGCACGACCATATTCAAGTGGTTTGTTTTTTGTTTTAGTTACTGTGTTTTGCTGGGGAAGACTTTTTTTAGAGAATAAAAAGAATTTTAAGTATTATTTCTTTTATGCTTTATCGGGTGTTTTGTGTTTGTACAATCATCATTTTTCAGCACTGATGTTTACTATCATTTCGATTACTGGGCTGTTTTTTGTAACTAAAAAACAGGCGTTAAATTTTATTCTTTCTTTAATTTGCGTTGGCTTATTGTATTTACCTCACCTTCAGGTTTTTTTAGCTCAATTAAGTTTGGGAGGATTGAGCGAATGGTTAAATAAGCCAACTCCTTACTTTTTATTAGACTATCTCAAGTATGTCTTTCAGTTTTCGGCTTTCAATTTGATTTTAGTTGCTGTGTTGTTCCTTTTTAGTATCTTTTCATTCAACAAAAAACAGTTTTTTTCTAAGCAAACCTTACTCTTTTTAATTTGGTTTTTTGCTCCTTTTTTAACTGGTTACTTTTATTCCGTTTACCGAGCACCTGTTCTTCAATATTCAGTTTTAATCTTTAGTTTTCCTTTTTTATTTGGTGTTTTATTTGGTGGACTGAAAGAACAACGATTTGTAATCAATATGATACTCGTTTTTTTGATTGTTATTTTGAATGTTTTCATTCTTGTTTTTCAAAGAAAACATTATCAACTTTTTAATCAATCATGTTATGAGCATTTTATCTTAGATTATCCTGAGGAAATAAATCAAGAAAAATTAATTTCAATGTTTGACGTCGAATATTCGCACAAAAAAATAGTTAATTATTACATACAAAAACACAAATTCAAGCAGTCTATACAATGGATGGAACAATTTCCAAAGGTGGACGAATTTGTACAATTTTTAAAGCAGGCTTCAGAAACTAAAAAATATTTTTATTACGCTTCTGTGTTTGACGCAGATCCTATTTATATTCAATTAATACGCGATTATTTTCCAACAATAAAATTTCAGCATAATTATTATACTGGGAGTATTTATTTGTTTTCAACCCAAAAAAATAAAGATGAACAAAGTAAGTACTTGTTTGAAAAGAATCTTCCACGTTTTTACACTGATTCGCTCTCAGAATATTCAAAAGGAATGGAAATCAATATTTCTAAAATAGGTGCTAAACCGATGGATATTGTTGATTTGAGTCTAATAACAAATCGATATTATACTGGAGGCGCGCAATTAGTGAGTGCAATTCAGTTGGGAGATAGTGTTTTGGATTGGCGAAGTACTCCTTTTGATTCTTTAAAAAACAACGTAATTAAAAACAAGAGAGTAGTTCAATTATCAGTCCAACTTCACGAAAATTATTTTAAAAATCCCAAAATAGTTTTGAAAACGTATGTATGGAAATCATTGAAGGATACGTTTTCAGTTTATAATTACCAATTAAAAGTTAGAAAGGGAAATAACAAACTTTTCGGGTTGTTTTATCCAATTTATTGATTATCTTTTATTTTGAAAAAAGGTAGTCATAAGATTACTACACTCTTCCTCCATAAAACCATTTTTAATTAATGTTTTTGGGTGGAAAAGGGAAGGGGTATGGCTACAAGCACCTCGTTTTTCATCACGTGCTGCGTATACGATTTTATCAACTTGTGACCAATAAAGAGCGCCTGCGCACATACAACATGGTTCTAATGTAATATATAATGTACATCCATGTAAATACTTTGCTCCTAAAAAATTAGCTGCTGCTGTTATGCATAACATTTCTGCATGAGCAGTTACGTCATTTAATTGTTCTGTTTGGTTGTGAGCTCTTGCAATTATTTGATTGTTAGCTACAATAACAGCACCTACAGGAACCTCACCTAAAGCATATGCTTTTTGAGCTTCCTGATAGGCTTGTTTCATGAAATAGTTGTCGTCAAACGGATTAATCATCGATGAAGTCTAGTCTAGTCGTTCAATTTCAATACCGCTAAAAACGCTTCTTGAGGAACTTCAACTCGTCCTACTTGACGCATACGTTTTTTACCTTCTTTTTGTTTTTCAAGAAGTTTACGTTTACGAGATATATCTCCACCATAGCATTTTGCAGTTACATCTTTACGCAACGCTTTGATTGTTTCACGCGCAATGATTTTAGCTCCAATTGCAGCTTGGATTGGAATTTCGAATTGCTGTCTTGGTATTAATTCTTTTAGTTTGATACAGATTTTCTTTCCTAAATCGTAGGCGTTGCTTCTGTGAACTAGAGCAGATAAAGCATCAATCGGCTCTGCATTCAACATAATATCCAATTTAATCAAGTCTGATTTTTTGTAACCAATTGGGTGGTAATCAAACGAAGCATACCCTCTTGATATTGTTTTTAAGCGGTCGTAAAAATCGAAAACAATTTCAGCTAGAGGCATTTCAAATGATAATTCAACACGATCTTGAGTTAAATATACCTGGTTCTTTAATTCTCCACGTTTTTCAATACACAAACTCATTACTTGACCAACATAATCTGATTTGGTGATCACTTGTGCTTTGATATATGGTTCTTCAATACTTGCCATAGCTGAAGGGTCTGGCAATTCTGATGGGTTATTAACAATAATTGCTTTTTCAGGATCTTTTGTCAAATAGGTGAAATAAGACACGTTTGGAACTGTAGTAATCACCGTCATGTTAAATTCACGCTCTAATCTTTCTTGAATAATTTCCATGTGAAGCATTCCTAGGAAGCCGCAACGGAAACCAAACCCAAGTGCTGCAGAAGATTCAGGTTCAAAAACCAATGAAGAGTCATTCAATTGAAGTTTTTCCATTGAATAGCGTAATTCTTCATAATCATCTGTTTCTACAGGGTATATGCCTGCGAAAACCATTGGTTTTACATCTTCAAAACCTTTGATGGAAGTTTCGCAAGGATTTGCAGCAGTGGTAATAGTATCACCTACTTTTACTTCATTCGCTTGTTTAATTCCAGAAATAATGTAACCTACATCTCCTGCTTTCACTTCATTTTTGGGTGAAAGGTCCATTTTCAAAACACCTACTTCATCCGCATTGTACACTCTGCCTGTATTGAAGAACTTTACTTTGTCTCCTTTTTTGATTGTGCCATTCATGATACGGTAGTAAGCGATAATTCCCCTAAAAGGATTAAAAACAGAGTCAAATATCATCGCTTGTAATGGAGCACTCTCATCCCCTTTTGGAGGGTTTATTCTGTTTATTACCGCCTCTAAAATTTTATCAACTCCCAATCCTGTTTTACCAGACGCAGGAATGATATCCTCTTTATCACAACCAATTAAGTCAATTATTTGATCACTTACTTCTTCTGGCATTGCACCAGGTAAGTCCATTTTGTTTAAAACGGGTATGATTTCTAAATCATGCTCTAAAGCTAGGTATAGATTCGAAATAGTCTGAGCTTCGATTCCTTGTGAAGCGTCTACAATCAGTAAAGCACCTTCACAAGCAGCAATTGAACGAGAAACTTCGTAAGAAAAGTCCACGTGTCCTGGAGTATCAATTAGGTTTAGTACGTAATCTTCCCCTTGAAATTTATAGTTCATTTGGATAGCGTGACTCTTGATAGTAATTCCACGCTCTCTTTCTAAATCCATATCGTCTAAAGCTTGCGCTTGCATCTCACGATCTGAGATAGTTCCAGTAGTTTGTAATAGTCTGTCAGCCAAGGTGCTTTTACCATGGTCAATATGTGCAATAATACAGAAGTTACGTATGTTTTTCATTCTCGAAGATAGCTTTAAACTTAGATTAACAAAAGTAAATGAAAAATTAATCAAAAACTATTTTAATATCTACAAATGTGTAGCTTTCAGTTTCGGTCTAAACGTCTCCAATTAACGAGTGTAATTTCGAGATCTGTGAGAATAGAATAATTTTTAGCGTATAAAAGATTGGTTTTAGTAAGTGGGTTTCCATGATTTTTTTTATTGTCTGTTGGAAATAAAATACCCCTTTTCAAGTTCGGAAGTTGAACTTTATCTTCATTGATTTCTTTACTGTACCCTACGAATGTCTTTTTTCCTATTAAACAGGCTAGTAAGTTTTTATAAAGAATCTTCTTATGCTTATATTTAATTAAAGTAAATGGAGATATTGACAGAAAAAAAATGGCCATTAAGATATCGAAAGTCCGTTTATTTCGAACGGCATCTCTTTGTGATATTTTCTGATTATCAATGGTGTAGTATTCTCCGTTCGCATCAGAGGAATTGCTGCCAATGAGGAAACTAGTATCCGGTTGAGCAATTTTGAATAAAATTTTAGAATTAGCGAGTTTATTCATCCAAGAAATTATTTGCTGTGAACTTACATCTTTTGCACAAAAAATAATTTCATCGATTTTGTAAATTAGTTGAATTTGATCAAGTTGATTGATGTTTCCTATTTCATTTTCTTTTTTATCTTTGATTGGAGAAACAAGAACGATTTTCTGAATAACTTGATTGGATTGATTTAAAATTTTCGAAACACGACTTGTTTCATCTGTAGAACCTACTAATGCAAATGATTTTGGTTTTACTCCATTCAGACTAAATTTCTTACTGATTATTTTTGAAAACAAAAACCTCGTACTTAAGATAAAAATGATAGTAGTTAAGGTTCCAGCAACAATAAATAATCTTGAAAATTGGAATTCTTTAGGGAGTAAGCCATAAATAACTAGAATGATTAGTGTACCAAATAAAGTTCCTTTGAATATGTTTATAATTTTTGTCGGGTAATCATATAATCCTGCATAAGTTAATGAGATTAACCAAGTCAAGGTATAAGCAGGAAATGCAAATTTGATTAAATCTATTGGAAAGATAATTCCTTTGTTTTTCCAAATTAAACTTAATCCATATGAGATTAAAGAAATGCTAAAAAAGTCAAAAGCTGGGAGTAATGACTTTTTGATGAACCGAACAATGATTGCGACGCTAGCTCGAAGATAGATGGCGATATTAATTAAAAAAGAAAAAAGTTTTGCGTTATTTTTTGAGAAATGTTTTTGTGCGAAAATAACCATGGCACGGTAGAACACAAAAACGTAATTTACAGAACTTTTTTTCGTGCTTTCCCCTTTGTAATGGATGATGTTTGTATCGGCAAAGTAGTAGTTTTTGTACCCTCCAAGTAGGATGCGATAAGATAAATCAATGTCTTCACCATACATAAAAAACGTTTCGTCCAATAGTCCAACTTTATTTAAAGTTTCTTTACGCATTAACATAAAGGCTCCACTGAGTATCTCTACCTCATTTGTTTCAAATTCGGGTAAATAACCAAGGTGGTATTTTCCGAATTTTTTAGATTTAGGAAAAAGTTTACTTAGACCAAAAATTTTATAAAAAGCAACGGTTGGGGTAGGCAAACCTCTTTTTGATTCTGGTAAGAAAGTACCACTGCCATCTACCATATGAACTCCTAATCCTCCAGCGTCAGGGGTTGAATCCATAAATGAAATTACCTTACTCAGGGTGTCTTCCTCTATGACTGTATCAGGATTTAAAAGTAAAACGTACTTACCTGATGATGCTTCAATTCCTTGATTGTTTGCTTTAGAGAATCCAACATTTGTTTTATTTTCAATAACACGAGTTTCGGGAAATTTCCTACGAACCATTTCTATCGAATTATCTACAGAATTATTATCTACTACAAATACTTCTCCAGAAACGTTACTCAAGGCTTTGTAAACAGAGTTTAAGCATTGCTCTAAAAAATAAGCAACGTTATAATTTACAATAATAATCGATATGTCAAATGATTGTTTAATGCTTGATGAATAATGTTTAATAACGAAAACTACTATTTAACAGTCTTTAGTCTAATGTCTTTGAGTCTTTAGTCTTTAGTCTTTTGTCTAATGTCTCTGAGTCTAATGTCTTTGAGTCTAATGTCTTACTTTACAGCAATACAGGAAATTTCAATTGGAACATTCATTGGCAAACGACTCACCTGTACAGTTTCGCGCGCAGGAGGATTGATTTCAAAATAAGATCCATAAACTCCATTAACAGCCACGAAATCATCAAGGTTGGTCAAGAAGATAGTCACTTTTACGATATTTGAATAATTCATTCCTGCTTCGTTTAGTAATAATCCAATATTATCCATGATTTGTTTTGTGGATGCTTCAATGGTATCCAGAGTTAATTCACCTGTAACCGGATTTGTTGGTATCTGGCCACTTACATAGAGTGTATCGTTTTTAAGTACAGCTGGGCTGTAAGGTCCAATTGGTGCTGGTGCTCCTGGAATTCTGAAAGTTTGTTTCATAACTTATAATATTAATGGTGTTTAACTAACTTTGTACAAGTTTATGAAATAATCTTGAAATGCACATCACTCTAATTGACAACTACGATTCCTTTACTTATAATTTAGTTCATTATTTGGAGGAATTAGAAGTTGATTTAACGGTGATGAAAAATGATGTTATCGATTGGGAGTTATTAAAAAAAACGGACGCGATAGTTTTATCCCCAGGTCCTGGATTACCAATTGAATCTAATGATTTGATGTTGGTAATTGGAAAATTTCACCTTCAAAAACCCATGTTGGGTGTGTGTTTAGGCATGCAGGCATTGGCAGCATATTTTGGTGCTACCTTGGAAAATCAACAAGAGGTAAAACATGGACTTTCTGAAAAGATTTTGATTTCATATCCAGGCGTGATTTTCAAAGAGGTTAATACAGAAACTACAGTTGGTCTTTATCACAGTTGGAAAATAAATTTAGGCTTAGACTCTCCTTTTATTGCAACTTCCTTTTCGGAGAATAAAGTTTTAATGTCTATGGAACATAAAGCCTTACCTATTTATGGAGTTCAGTTTCACCCTGAGTCTATTATGACGCTGGAAGGTAAGAAAATGATTCAGAATTTTGTGAAGTTAATTTTGTGAAATTCTTTTTTATAAAAATTAATATATTTTTTAGTTATTCCTTGATTCCATTGTTTTAAAATTTATACATTTGCCCCTAGTTTAATTTTAAATTCACATAGAATGTCAAGTAAATACCAAGCTCAGATTGATGCTTTCATGGAAAAAGTGAGAGCGACTAATGGTCATGAGAAAGAATTTATTCAAGCAGTTCAAGAAGTAGCTGAGGCAGTTATTCCTGTAATTGAAGAAACTCCAAAATACAAAAACGCTAAAATTCTTGATAGAATTGTAGAGCCAGAGAGAACAATTTTGTTTAGAGTTCCTTGGTTAGATGACAAAGGTGAAGTTCAAGTGAACAGAGGATACCGTGTAGAATTTAACTCTGCAATCGGTCCATATAAAGGTGGTTTACGTTTCCACCCATCTGTAAACTTATCTATTTTGAAATTCTTAGGATTTGAGCAAATCTTCAAAAACTCGTTAACTACATTACCAATGGGTGGTGGTAAAGGAGGTTCTGATTTTGATCCTAAAGGAAAATCAGACAATGAGGTAATGCGTTTTTGTCAATCTTTCATGACTGAGTTAGCTCGTCATATTGGTGCTGATACAGATGTACCTGCTGGTGATATCGGTGTTGGTGGTCGTGAGATCGGTTACATGTTTGGACAATACAAAAGATTACGTAATGAATTTACTGGTGTTTTGACTGGTAAAGGATTAAATTGGGGTGGTTCATTAATCCGTCCTGAAGCTACAGGTTACGGAACAGTATATTTCGCTAAAGAAATGTTAGCTACTAAAGGTGATTCTTTCGCTGGTAAAGTAGTTGTAGTTTCTGGTTCTGGTAACGTTGCTCAGTTTGCTTGTGAGAAAGCTACACAATTAGGAGGTAAAGTAGTTACTTTATCTGATTCTTCTGGTTACATCTATGATGAGGCTGGTATCGATGCTGAGAAATTAGCTTTCGTAATGGAATTGAAAAATGTGAAAAGAGGTCGCATTGCTGAATACGTTGCTAAATATCCATCTGCTAAATTTGTTGAAGGAAAACGTCCATGGGAAGTAAAAGCAGATATCGCTTTACCATGTGCTACTCAAAACGAATTAAACGGTGATGAAGCAAAGTTATTGATTTCTAATGGTGTTATCGCTGTTGCTGAAGGAGCAAATATGCCTTCAACTCCAGAAGCTATCGAAGCTTTCGATCACGCAAGAGTTCTTTTCTCTCCAGGAAAAGCTTCTAATGCTGGTGGTGTTGCTACTTCTGGTTTAGAAATGTCACAAAACTCATTGCGTTTTTCATGGACTGCTGAAGAAGTTGATTCTAAATTGCATAGTATTATGGTTTCTATCCATACTGCATGTGTTAAATACGGAAAACGTGAAGATGGTACTATTGACTATGTTAAAGGAGCAAACATTGCTGGTTTCGTAAAAGTTGCTGATGCAATGATTGACCAAGGTTTAGTTTAATCTATACTTTTAAATATTTTAAAGCCGGTTCTGCAAAGAATCGGCTTTTTTGCTTTAAATTTACGACTCTAAAAATCGTTCAATGGAAACATTAGAAAAACGTCATATTTCTTACGATCGAACAGGATTCGATGATACTGAATTAATCTCTATTTATAAGGCATTGGTTAAACCAAGGATGATTGAAGAAAAAATGTTGATTCTTCTTCGTCAAGGTAAAATCTCAAAATGGTTCTCGGGTTGGGGACAAGAAGCAATTTCTGTCGGTACAACCTTGGGAATGAATGAAGATGAGTTTATGTTTCCAATGCATAGAAATTTAGGAGTTTTTACAGCTAGAAATCTACCTTTAAATCGTCTTTTTGCTCAATTCCAGGGTAAAATGTCTGGATTTACCAAAGGTAGAGATCGTTCTTTTCACTTTGGGACAAAAGAACATAAAGTAGTTGGTATGATTTCGCATTTGGGTCCTCAATTGGCATTAGCTGATGGGGTTGCTTTAGCATCTAATTTGAGAAAAGAAAACAAAGCAACCATTGTTTATACTGGTGATGGAGGGGCAAGTGAAGGTGATTTCCATGAAGCACTGAATGTTGCGTCTGTGTGGGATTTACCTGTAATTTTTGTTATCGAAAATAATGCATGGGGACTATCTACACCTAGTGTCGAACAATTCCGTTGTAAACAATTTGTGGATAAGGGAATTGGGTATGGTATGGACGCATTCCAAGTAGATGGAAATAATATTTTGGAAGTTGTTTCTACAGTTCGAAAAATTGCAGCATCAATTAGAAGAAAACCGAGACCGTTTTTGCTTGAATGTATGACTTTCCGAATGAGAGGACATGAGGAATCTTCGGGTACAAAATATTATCCAGAGGGGTTACAAGATACATGGTCTAAAAAAGATCCAGTAGCAAATTATGAGCTTTTCTTGAAAGAAGAAGGTGTTTTAACTAATGAGTTGATTGTTGAATTTAGAGGGGAAATAACAAAAGAGATTCAGGCTGGATTAGATTTGGCTTTTGCGGAAGATAAAATTGTTCCTAGTACAGCAAACGAAATAAATGATGTATTTGCTCCACACATAACAAAAGATACTTTAAATTCAAATGCCTCTAAAACAGAAAAACGATTTATAGATGCAATTTCAGATGGATTGAAAGAGTCACTTACTAAATTTCCTAATTTAGTGATCATGGGTCAAGATATCGCTGAATATGGTGGTGCCTTTAAAGTGACAGAGGGAATGGTGGAAGAGTTTGGTAAAGAGCGAATTCGTAATACTCCAATTTGTGAGTCTGCGATTGTTGGTGCAGGTTTAGGTTTGTCAATTGCGGGGATGAAATCAGTCGTTGAGATGCAATTTGCAGATTTCGTAACATGTGGGTTTAACCAAATTGTAAATAATTTAGCGAAATCACATTGGAGATGGGGTCAAAATGCAGATGTAGTTGTTCGAATGCCAACCGGAGCTGGAGCTGCGGCAGGTCCTTTCCATAGTCAAAGCAATGAAGCATGGTTTTTCCATACACCGGGATTGAAAATCGTTTATCCAGCTTTCCCAGGTGATGCTAAAGGATTATTGAATGCAGCGATTGAAGATCCGAATCCAGTATTGTTTTTTGAACATAAATATTTATACAGAAGTATAAAAGAAGATGTGTCTGATGAATATTATACTTTAGAAATAGGTAAAGCGCGAACAGTAAGAGCTGGAAATAATATATCTGTAATCACATACGGTTTGGGTGTTCATTGGGCACTTGAAGCTGCTGATAAACATCCTGAATTAGATTTAGATATTATAGATTTACGTTCGTTAGCTCCTTTAGATACTCAAGCAATTTACGATTCTGTTACCAAAACAGGTAAAGTAATTGTACTTCATGAAGATTCTTTAACAGGTGGAATAGGAGGTGAGATAGCCTCTTTGATAAATGAGAATTGTTTTGCTAGTTTAGATGCTCCAGTTAAACGCATTGGATCTTTAGATACACCGATTCCTTTTGCAGCAGATTTAGAACAAAACTTTTTACCGAAGCAACGTTTTATTGATGCTTTGATTGATCTGGATCAATTTTAAAAATTTAATACACATAAACTAAAAAAAGTAGGCTCAAACCTACTTTTTTTAGTTTATGTGTATTTTTTCTCTTAAAATATCAAATTCGTTTTTTAATTCTAGAATGTAAATTCCTTTTGTTAAGTTGGTGTCTAAGTCGATATGTATTACATTGACTCCTTTGTTTGTTTCTTTATTCTTTTCAATTATCACTTTTCCATCATTTGAAAATATTTTTATTTTGACTGGAATGTCATCATCTGTAGAAAATTTAATATTCACCTTATTTTCAGAGGTAGGATTAGGGTAAATAATGGGTTCATCAAATGATTTATGAATCACATATATACTTTCTATGTTTGAGTACGAATATTTTCCATCAAAATCGGTTTGTTTTAATCGATAGTAATTTATCCCATTTTGAGGATAGTAGTCAAATGTATGATAATGTGATGTGTGCGTTGTATTTCCTTTTCCTTTTATTTTTGTGACCTCATTAAAATGAATGCCATCATTAGATTTTTCTATGGTAAAATAATCATTGTTAATTTCACTTAAAGTAGTCCAATTAATTTTTACTTTATCACCTACGTATTTCACGTTGAAATTATATAGCTCAATAGGTAAAGGCGTTGCATCTTCAAGTCCGGGAATGAATTCAGAGAAGGTTGTAAGCCCCGTTGAAAGTAAATAACCATCTGATACTTTTCTACCTAAACCACCGTCTGGATTTATATTCCCAGCCATATTAAAATCATTCAGATTATTGCTTGAAGAGGGTCTTTTCATAATACACTGACCATCATCCACCCAATCACCCAAGGTATAGTTTGTATTGTATAGTCGAATGGAATAAGTCCCTCCTGATGGTTGAGTATTTGGATCTAATTGAGTGTACCCTTGACTATCTAATGTATTTAAATTTCTAGTACTGACACCTGCACCTGACATTTGTTTTCCAAGTGCCGCAAATGTTGCCTGAGTATAGTCTGCAGGAGTTGCACCAACAAATTTTCCATCTAAATAAGTTATTCCAGTAAGGTTGTTGTTTACTATTTCACTTAAAAAATAATTTGTTGTATTGGTGCCTTTACCTAAAGGAAAACCATAAGTAGAAGTATTTGTAGCAATATACCTTCTTAGATTTCCTTGAATGAAGCTAATGTTAGAATAGCCAGTTAGTTTTGAAGCATTAGTGCTTAAACAAATAAATTTATTGTTTCCAGTGACAATCACACCATCCGTAAGTGTCGCTGTGTTTTCTATATTACAATTATCTAGAAGCGTTAAAGCAGAGGAAGTACTTGTGTTTTGAATTGTAAAATTATAATAGTTATCACCGTTTGTTGTTACATTTTGATTTGATGAACCATCAAAAGTGACAGTGTTTTGTAGGTGATAAAAGTTACCGTTTGAATTTGTCCAATTATTGGTGATGTTGATGTTGTAAGGTCCATTAGCAATATTAAAGACACTATAATTTTTATAGTTAGAGTTTGATCCGTTTGTAGCATTTGTTACATCGGAATTTGATGCTTTTGTTTGAACAATAATATTATCTGCCCAAGCTCCAGCAATATACGCTACCTGATCATCTGAAGTTCCGTCTGGAGCTAATCCAGAACCTCCTGCAGCAGCTAAATTATTGAATGTGATTTCAATTAATATATTAGAAGTGCCATCCCATACAAGTGGTGTATCAAAAATATGAGTGTTCCATGCTGAACCAGTAGTAGTTACATCTTTTGGAGTAAAAACGGTAGTCATTACTTCAGATTTAAAAGGCCAGTTTAATCCTGATTGTGTGAACGAGCCATAATTGACTAAGGCTGCTTTGATGGTAAAATTGTTGAAAGCTCGATCACTATATTTTGTATTAATATAAAAAGATAATGAAGTAATTAAGTCATTTGCACCGACCCCACCTAGGTCAGAAGCTAAGAATATACCTTGCCACCTTCCAGATCTTCCAGACCCTTTGTAAGGACTGTTACTAAGCATAACATTCCCATCATTTCCTAAAACACCAGAAGTAGATTGTTCAGTAGAACTACCAGAGAACCAATTTCCACCAGAGATAGTAAGACTATTGTTAATGTCTAGATTTCCATTCATAAATCTGCTCCCTCCATTACTCGCAATGATCGGACCATGATAAGTTGGAGCCATAATTCGTTGGTTTCCAGAGTTTGCATTGTAGTTTACAGTTCCGTAAAAAGTGAAGTTTCCAGTATTTGAAGCGGTTATCGCATCGGTTGTATTGCTAGTATAAGTTATGTTGGTTGTATGACTGCTGTTATTACCCATTGTAAATGCTCCTGTTGAAGTAATAGGGTAATTTAGTGTAGTTGTCATTGCTGTTCCAGCTGCCCCTAATGTAAATGTACCTGTAACGGTTGTTGTTCCGTTTACAGTGAAGTTAAAATTACTACCCGAAGCACCTACAGAAAGATTACCTCCTATAGAAGTTGCACCAGCAATGATTATTGTATTACCTGTATTGGATGAGTTTAGAGTAACATTACCAGAAAATATTGATGCCCCGATACTTATCGTACCCGAACCTCCGTGAGTTAAGGTTAAGCTGTTATAGTTACCTGCTGTAATTGATGAGGGGTAATTTGGTCTTCCAGTTGGAATAACAATTATATCAGTTGATATTGGAATTCTATTTAAATCCCAATTAGTTGATGTACTCCATGAGCTACTTGTATTTCCTGTCCATGTTATAGTCGCTGGGGTTGTTTCACTAATGCTTATACAATCTAAACGACAAGTATAAATAGACCCTGTTGAAGCTTTAATAGCAAAGCAATAAGTTCCAGAATTTGTACAAAGCCAAGTATTTGCCGTTGAGTTAACAAAACCTCCATTGTCTGATGCACCGACATATAAATCAGAACCTATTATACCTGTAGAGGATTGTGATGTAGCTACATAGATACTCATAGCAGTGGTGTTTGCTGTATATCTACCTTCGTAGCTTAGAGTATAAGTTTTTCCAGCTGTGGCATAAAATGTAGGGGTAAATAACCATTTATTTGAATTAGATAAAGGTAGTTCTGCTCTATAATTACTGCTACACCCCCCTGTATTACTAGAGATATCCCAAGCACCTTCAGTTGCTGAACCTAAAATTGTAGGGAAAGAAACATCGCCTTGAAAACTTTCTGTAACAGGAAAAGTTTGATTAAAATTATAACTTCCCATAGACAGTGTCCCACCATTTGATTTTTTTAAAACTAAACTCATTGTTATATTTCCACATGCAGTGTAAGTTCCTGATGTGTTTGTGAACGTTAAATTTTTATAGGTTCCACCTAAAACATTTGTTCCACCTGTAGGTAAACCATAAACAACAGTAGAAGTACCCGATGAAGCAATTGTTCCACCGCATACAACTATGCTGTTCAATGTTAAAGTGGTAGCCACAGTTTGAATCGTTCCACCATTTGTTGTTGTAAATGTACCATTTACAGTAACATTCCCTGAAGCACTGTTTGTGCCTGAAGAATTAGAAAACGTTAAGTTGTTGTAAGTTCCCGCCATGAAAGTTTGACCACCTATTGAAGATGTATATTCAACCGTTCCAGCCCAAGTTTTTCCAGTTGTTATTGGTGTTAAACTTGTATTTGATGTTTTTAAAGTTCCTGAGTTAGCTGCAGTAAATCCACCTGATAAAGTGTAAGTACTTAGGTCAAATGTACCTCCAGCGGTAGTTGTTAATGTACCTTCAACAATAATATTTCCAGCTGCTGTATTGGTTCCAGAAGTATTATTTAGTTTTAAATTGTTATAAGTGTATGTATTTATCGTTTGTCCACCAGTTGTTGTTGTAAACTCAACAGTACCCGTTGATCTTGTAAATGTTCCTCCTGTACCAAGTGTCCCTGTTGCAATTTTTAAATTTCCTGAACTTGTAAAAGTAACCTGCGCTTGTGCTGCAGTTCCTGTAAAAGTAATTCCAGTACAATTTACTGTTCCTGTTGAAATTGAAAGTATAGTGTTTCTACTACTTGTTGAACTACCATTCATATTGATGTTTCCACAAGTTAATGTACCTGATCCAACAGCTAAAGTTGAATTGACTGCTGCAGAGGGAGCATTCATAGTGACTGTTCCTGTTCCAGTACCTACATTTAATGAGTGCGGTGAAGTGATAGAAATTCCATTTGCAACAGCAGCAGAATTTAAAGTTAAAGTTTTACAACTATATGTTCCATTTACAGTAATCGTATGGCCACTAGCTATGATTACATCATCGTCTGCATCCGGAATTCCATCTGCATCTGAACCTGATGTTAAATTGAAAGCTGTTGTAGTTCCTGTGCTCCAATTAGCAGATGCTTTCGATGTAAATACTGCCTGAGCCTCTAGGGAATTTGTAAGAAAAATTATTATTAATAATAACCAAATTAATTTTTTCATAATTATTAATACGTATTCAATTTGTATTATACGAAATAACTAATAATTACTGTTTTGGTTGTCTAATTTTAAATTAAAATTATTTATTATTAAAATAAAAGTTTTTTATATATTAATTTTTCACAATTTTAAACCCAGGATATTTTTTGATATCAACTACAAATTTTGAATCTTCAATTTCAGGGTTTTCAACTAATTTACTAAGAGTATAAGTCATTACACTACCGTCTTTGGATTTCATGACCGCTTTTTTAAGTTCTAAATTGTCTTTAGCGATGTATATAATGATCGTGTGGTAATCAACCTTTTTAGGGTCTTTAGGAAACAATTGAATAATATGTACTTTCTCACCATTAAAGGCTTCTTCGTGGTCGTATTTATTTTTAAATCCAGTTTCCCAAATAGTCATTAATTTTTTTGGGTTGATACCGTCTGCTTCTTTGTCATTTACATCTGCTTGATAAATAGCTTTATCTTCTTTTACTACAGTCCATGATTTGATTCCGTTTGATATTACAGTGTTATCTCCATAAGTAGCACAATATTTATTTCCTTTAACCCAACCTTTTCCGATTTCACTTTGATTGGTGCCTGTTGATTGATTTTTGATGGAGGCACTAAATTCAATTTGAAAAGATTTTAAAGCTTTCATTTTGGTTGATAACTTATCTAGTATAGTTTGAGCTTTTGGGTCATTTTCTTTTACTTGTTGAGAAAAAGTGTAATTAACACAAAAAAAGCAAATTAGGTATATAATCTTTTTCATTATTTAAAAGTAGTATAATTCAATTTGCAAATATCATAAAATGTGCCAAAAATGAAACATTTCGTTAATAATTTGTTTAAAATGTGAATTAAATAACATGGAGTGATTTAAACTTGTAAAATCTCCATTTATTGTATATTTGCATTATGCAAGAAATGATTTTAATTATTGATTTCGGTTCGCAATATACACAATTGATTGCGAGGCGAGTACGTGAGTTGAATGTGTATTGTGAAATTCACCCTTGGAACAAGATACCTGCATTAGGTGGACATATTAAAGGAGTTGTACTTTCAGGAAGCCCTTTTTCAACAAGAGATCCCCAAGCGCCAACTCCAGATTTGAGTGAAATTAAAGGAAAATTTCCATTGTTGGGTGTTTGTTTTGGAGCTCAATACTTAGCTAACAATTTTGGTGGAGAGGTATTACCATCAACAATTAGAGAATACGGTCGAGCAAACCTTTCTTTTGTAGACAAAACGCATGCACTAACAAAAGGGTTGTCAGATAATTCACAGGTGTGGATGTCTCACGGTGATACAATTAAAAATGTTCCAGATAATTATAGAATTATAGCAAGTACGCATGATGTAACAGTGGCAGGATATCATATTGAAGGAGAAACTACTTTCGGTATTCAATTTCATCCAGAGGTATATCATTCTTTGGAAGGAAGTGTATTGTTAAAAAACTTTATAGTTGATATTTGTAGCTGTGAACAATCATGGACACCTGATTCATTTGTTGAATCAACCGTAAATGAGTTGAGAGCAAAAATTGGTACCGATAAGGTGATTTTAGGTTTATCTGGTGGAGTAGATTCTTCAGTTGCTGCTGTATTATTACATAAGGCTATTGGAGAAAATTTACATTGTATATTCGTTGATAACGGTTTACTACGTAAAAATGAATTTCAATCTGTGTTAGATTCTTACAAAGGAATGGGGTTGAATGTGAAGGGGGTAGATGCTTCAGAAAAGTTTTATACAGCTTTACATGGTTTAACTGATCCAGAATTAAAGCGTAAAGCTATCGGAAAAGTATTTGTTGATGTTTTTGATGAGGAATCAAAATTGGTAACAGATGCAAAATGGTTAGGTCAAGGTACGATTTATCCAGACGTAATTGAATCTGTTTCTGTAAATGGTGGTCCTTCCCAAACTATCAAATCTCATCATAATGTAGGAGGTTTACCCGACTATATGAAGTTACAAGTTGTTGAGCCTTTACGTTTATTATTTAAAGATGAGGTAAGACGTGTTGGGAAATCTTTACATATTCCTTCAGAAATTTTAGGTCGTCATCCTTTTCCAGGTCCTGGGTTAGGTATTCGTATTTTAGGAGAAGTAACAGGAGAGAAGGTACGAATTTTACAGGAAGTAGATTCTATTTTTATAAATGGATTGAAAGAAGATGGATTGTATGATCAAGTTTGGCAAGCTGGGGCTATTTTCTTGCCGATTCAGTCTGTAGGTGTGATGGGGGATGAGCGTACATATGAAAATGCGGTTGCTCTGAGAGCAGTTTCTTCAACAGATGGAATGACTGCTGACTGGGTGCATTTACCTTACGAATTTCTTGCGAAAATTTCGAATAAAATCATCAATCAGGTGAAAGGAATTAATAGAGTTACATATGATATTAGTTCTAAACCACCAGCAACGATTGAGTGGGAATAAATATAGTATGGCTGTTCTTCAAGGAGCGGCCTTCTTTTTGTATTATTAAGTGTTTTTTATGAAAAAACTAACTTTAATATTTGTGTTTGCTTGGGTTTCATTCCTAGGCTTTTCCCAGAGAACAACAGAGACTGTTGAGAAAGGAGGAAAGAAATATTACTTGCATACAGTACAGAATGGAGCTACTTTATTTTCTATTTGTAAAGAGTATGAGGTTACTGTTGATGAGGTTTCAGCATTGAACCCTCAATTAAATGGAGTAGTTAAGTTAGGTCAAAAAATAATTATTCCGATAATTGGAGAGTCTGCTAAATCATTTTCATATACCATAAAAGATGGGGAGACTTTCTTCGGAATCATGAAAAAATATAATCTTAAGGAAGAAGATATTCTGAAATTAAATCCAGGAATAAGCAAAAACTTAGCGGTAGGTCAAGAGATTTTATTACCAGGTGATTATATGAAATACCGTAATGAGGTAAATCAAATCACAAAAGTTGCTGATACGATTATTGTTCATCAGGTTTTAGATCACGAAACATTATACAGTATTTCGAAACGATTTATGTTGACAGTGGATGAATTAGCAAAGCTAAATAATGTTTCTTCAAACCAAATTAAGCCAGGAATGACTTTAAAAGTTCCGATCTATGGTAAAGAAGCCAAAGAAGTTGCGATTCGTTCATTACAAGATGTAAACAATAAAATTGATACCATTAAACCGATTTTAGAAAAAGCAAAATCCTCTAAAGACATTTCTTTTTTGTTGCCATTTAACGCAGATAATCATGGAGACCCTACGGGTGCGATAGCAACTGAATTTTATATGGGAGCGCAAATCGCATTAGATTCCTTGGTGAAATTAGGGTACGAAGGAAATGTTTTTGTACATGATGTAGGTAATGACACCAGTGAATTAATGCCTGTTTTACGTAAACAAGAAGTTATTTCCTCCGGTTTGTTGATTGGTCCATTTAGTGGTGATAATCTTGAGAAAACGGTTGCTTTTAGTTTGGATAAAAAAATAAATTTAGTTAGTCCAATTGTAGGGACAACTTCTTACTTGAAAAATAATCCCTTTGTATTTAATGCGACAACATCAGATATTACTTTAGCTAAAAAGCTGGCTAAATATATCTATAAACACCACCAAACAGAACAAGTGATATTGGTCAAAGTCGGTTCTAAAGACAATGAATTGTACCAAGCTTTTCGTACTTCTTATATGAAATTAGGTCCAAAAAAATTGTATGAAGTAAGTGAAAAAGAAATTAACTCGATCTCCAAAAAAGGGAAAAGTTTGGTGTTTGTAGTGCTGAGTAGAGATCGTGTGTATTCAACTACAATTGCTAATAACCTTATGAATATTGCCAATAAATCTACTTCTCCTCAAATTAACTTGTTCGGTACAAGAGATTGGTTGAATTACGATGATATTCCTTCGGAAGTAAAGAATAAATTAAATTTTCAATATTGTGCATCGGTAAATTTTGATATCAATAGTGAAGAAGTAAAAAAATTAAAGAAAATTTATCGTGCTAAATATAACACGCAGTTAACTAAATATGCTGCACAAGGGTTTGATGTGACGATGCATTTTATCCAGACAAATATTTTAAATCTAGTTCCAGAACGTGGAGTAATCAATCATTTTCAGTTGAAAGATACCTTAGAAGGTAGTGGAAAGGAAAACGAAGCTTGTTTTGTTTTTAAACAAAGCAACTTCAAAATTCAAAAATTGGCAGAGGTAAATGAATAAGGAAAATATTGCAGCTACATTTCAAACTTTACAACAAGAAATTTGTCTAGGTTTGGAAAATATGGATGGTAAATCGGTTTTTCGTTCAGACGAATGGGAAAGACCTGAAGGAGGAGGGGGTAGGACGAATACGATTGTGAATGGAGCTATTATAGAAAAAGGAGGTGTTGCATTTTCGGCTGTACATGGGCCTGTTTCTGAAGCTATGACAAAACAATTAGGTATGTCTGAAGGGATTTTTTTTGCTACGGGTATTTCCATTGTACTTCATCCAATCAACCCTCATGTTCCGATAATTCATATGAATGTGCGTTATTTTGAATTAGATAATGGTACGTATTGGTTTGGTGGGGGGATAGATTTGACACCACATTATATTGTTAAAGAACAAGCAGCTTTATTTCACCAACGCTTAAAGGGTATTTGTGATCGTTTTGATGTTGAGTTTTATTCAAAACATAAATCTTGGGCAGACGATTATTTTCATATTCCGCATAGAGGAGAATCACGAGGTATTGGAGGAATATTTTTTGATCATTTGTCAGAAAAGAATTCAACTTTAACAAAAGCAGAGATTTTTGATTATTGTAAAACCTTAGCGGGTTCATTTGTATCTATCTATTCTGAACAAGCCATATTGGGGAAAGATCAAAGTTATACGCAAGAACAGGTGGCTTGGCGAAATTTACGAAGAGGAAGGTATGTGGAGTTTAATTTAGTCCATGACCGAGGCACAAAATTTGGGCTTTATTCAGGAGGAAGAACAGAATCAATTTTGATGTCTATGCCTCCATTAGCAAATTGGGAATATGATTATCAACCATTGAACGGTTCTAAAGAAGAAGAGACACTTCAATTGTTAAAACAAAAAATAGATTGGTTGAGTTTTTAGATAAAAGCAAAATCAACTCTTCTGTTTCTTTGTTTTCCGTTGTCTGTTTTATTGTTGTCAACGGGTTCACTTTCTCCTTTGAAATCGATGACAATTTTATGTAAAGGTATCCCTTGTTTTACAAAGAAATCCTGAATGACTTTTGCTCTTCGTTGAGATAAATCTTTGTTGTATACATCAGATCCATCAGCATCTGTATGTCCCGTCATTTTGATTCTCAAATCAGTATGATCAAGAACGATTCGAGCCATATCGCTTAAGTAAGTGAAATATTCAGCTTTGAGTTCATCTTTATCGTAATCAAAGTAAATCGGTTCGAATACAAAGTTTCTTCGTTCTTTTTCTCTGATTTCGGGTGCTTTTCTTTTTTTATTTATATCATCAATAAAGACTTCCCTCCAGCTTTGATGAAGCATGATCATATCATTGTCAGAAAACACAGCGTTAGATCGGTACATAATTAATTTACCTCCTGATTTTCTACCGGTTGTTTGGTTAAAATTACCACTAAGATAACCTGTGATAGAATCGTATTTAAGGGTGCATTCAATCAGAATCCATACCGTTCTAGCATTGAGTTTTTTGTTTTCAGCTATATATTGTTTGAATTTGATAGTAACACTGTCAATTTTTTGTCCTTTTATACGATGTATGATGTAATGGTCGCTTTTGGGTAATTCATCTCTGGTTTTTCCTGTTAGATTTTTATCAACAACGGTGAATTCAGCAAATAAAATGGTAGACTCTGATAATTTACTTCCGTCTTTATGTAAAATTCCTTGCCAAACCCCATTAAAGTTTGTTTGGGCAAAGCCAAAATTGACAAATAAGAGAATAATACCTAAAAATTTGAAAAAATTCATACTATGTTTGAACGAAAGAGGAATCTAATTGTTACAACATTATATAAAATTTTTTGCAATGAAATTAATGGTTAAAAAAATGGCTTTGTTGTTGATGATATTCGTTTCTTCACAAGCTATATCTCAACAGATTTATGATTATAAGGTAGATGACATAGATGGAGAGCCCTTTGATTTAAAAAAGTTAAAAGGTAAGAAAGTAATGATTGTTAATACTGCTTCTAAATGTGGTTTAACTCCTCAGTATGAGGAATTAGAAAAATTATACAAAACGTACAAAGATCAAGATTTTATAATTGTTGGATTCCCCACAAATGATTTTTTAAATCAAGATCCAGGGTCTAATGAACAGATTAAGTCTTTTTGTCTTAAGAATTATGGGGTTACATTTCCAATGATGTCTAAAATTTCGGTGAAAGGAAAAGAAAAACATCCGTTGTATGAGTACCTTACTTCCAAGTCTTTGAATAAGTTAGAAGACAACAAAGTAAAGTGGAATTTTCAAAAATATTTAATCGATGAGAAAGGAGTGTTAGTAAGGGTGGTTGATCCTAGTACTTCTCCTTTAGATACATCTATTGTTCAATGGATTAAACAGAAGTAATTTTCTTATTTCAATTTGTTAATAAATTGTATTCGTTCCCCTCTTTTTAGTTAGTAAAACAGGCTCAAATTTTGTAAATTCGCTTTCTATTTTTAGAAAAGTAGTCATAACATTTTCAAAATAAATATGAGCGAAGATTTAAAACAAAATGAGTATTCTGCGGATAATATTCAGATCTTAGAAGGACTAGAAGCCGTAAGAAAAAGACCTGCGATGTATATCGGAGATGTTGGGATTAAAGGATTGCATCATCTTGTTTACGAGGTTGTTGATAACTCTATTGATGAGGCCTTAGCGGGACATTGTGATACCATTCATGTTTATATCAATGAAGATAATTCCATTACGGTAAAAGATAATGGTCGTGGTATACCAACAGCAATGCATACCAAAGAAAAGAAATCAGCATTAGAAATTGTAATGACTGTATTGCACGCTGGAGGTAAATTTGATAAAGATACATACAAGGTTTCTGGTGGTTTACATGGTGTGGGTGTTTCTTGTGTGAATGCTCTTTCTACACATTTACGTGCTGAAGTTCATAGAGATGGCCAAGTTTTTGAACAAGAGTATAGTATTGGTAAACCATTGTATGATGTTCGTGTGATTGGTGAAACTGATATCACTGGAACTATGGTTACTTTTAAGCCTGATTCATCCATTTTTGAATTTACGGTTTATAATTACGATACGATTGCTGCTCGTTTACGTGAATTAGCTTTTTTGAACAAAGGAATCACAATTCATTTAATTGACAATCGAAACTTTAATGAAAAAGGGTTGCCAGTTTCTGATAAATTCTTTTCTGAAGGTGGATTGATGGAGTTTGCCAAATATTTGGATAGAAACAGAGAAGCTTTAATTCCAGATGTTATTTATTTTGAAGGAGAAAGAGAAGGTATTCCTGTAGAAGTTGCATTGACATACAACTCTTCCTATACTGAAAATATACAATCATATGTAAATAACATTAATACACACGAGGGGGGGACACATTTGTCTGGATTTAGAAGAGGTTTGACAAATACCTTAAAGAAATATGCTACTGATTCTGGTATATTAGCTAAGGAAAAGATTGAAATAGATGGTGATGATTTCCGTGAAGGATTAACAGCTGTTGTTTCAGTAAAAGTTCAGGAACCGCAATTTGAAGGTCAAACAAAAACGAAATTAGGTAATAGAGAGGTTACGGCACCTGTTTCTCAAGGTGTTTCTGAAATGTTGGCTGTTTATTTAGAAGAGCATCCAGCTGAGGCTAAATTAATCGTTGAAAAAGTAATTCTTGCTGCGCGCGCAAGACATGCAGCTCGTAAGGCTCGTGAAATGGTTCAACGTAAAAATGTAATGACTGGTTCTGGTCTACCTGGGAAGTTGGCTGACTGTTCTGAGAAAGATCCTGCTTTGTGTGAGATTTACTTTGTCGAGGGAGATTCAGCAGGTGGAACTGCTAAACAAGGAAGAGATAGACATTTTCAAGCGATCATGCCTTTGAGAGGTAAAATCTTGAATGTTGAGAAAGCGATGCAACATAAAATCTTCGAAAACGAAGAGATTAAAAATATTTATACTGCTTTAGGGGTTCGAATTGGAACAGAGGAGGATTCAAAAGCGTTGAATTTGGAGAAGTTGAGATACCACAAGATTATCATCATGTGTGATGCCGATGTGGATGGTTCTCACATTGAGACTTTGATTTTGACTTTCCTATTTCGTTACATGAAAGAGTTGATAGAAAACGGATATATTTATATTGCTACTCCTCCTTTGTACCAAGTAAAAAAAGGACAAAAGTCTGAATATGCTTGGAACGAAGATCAACGTGATCGTTTGATTCAGGAATTGAAAGGGAGTGGTGCTGAAACATCAGTGAATATACAGCGTTATAAAGGTCTTGGAGAGATGAATGCAGAGCAGTTGTGGGAAACTACTATGAATCCTGAAAAAAGAACTCTAAGACAAGTAACGATTGAAAATGCGGCTGAATGTGATCAAATTTTTTCTATGTTGATGGGGGATGAAGTTCCACCTAGACGAGAGTTTATTGAGAAAAATGCAAAATACGCTAAAATAGACGCTTAATTATTAGGTTAATATATTTTACAATTAGGTGGTTTAGATTTTCTAAACCACCTTTTTTTATCTCAATAAGTCAACATGACCGATTTTATTATGTTTATCTTCCTTCAATTTTTCTTTGAATTCTAATTTCCATATATAACTGTCATTCTGTACTATTTGATTTCCATAGGTACCATCCCAACCAATTTTAGTGTCATGTGTTTCAAACAGAAGTTCCCCCCAACGATTGTA
>Ga0315908_10000388_pt1 | contig 35147 bp, 38 predicted proteins | sample LakEriMetagenome_12_FD_203520 | JGI IMG/M metagenome (GOLD analysis project Ga0315908, IMG submission 203520) | Freshwater fungal communities from buoy surface, Lake Erie, Ohio, United States - Buoy 4 MA124 | ecosystem: Environmental > Aquatic > Freshwater > Lake > Lake biofilm | place: USA...
GATAAATTTCCCTCCTGACTAAGTTGGTAGAGCAAGTTTCTTTGTTCTATGTTAAGATGTTGGTGGCTCATTTTGGGTCTGATTTGTTTTTGTTAATGATCAGACAGTACCTGATGAGCCTTTCTTTATCAACTCTTGAGGTTGATGCGTTTCATTTTTGAATTGGCGCAACTCTTACCCGTTTAATCTGTTGTTCTGAATAATAAACTAGGTTCTTCGGTTTGTCTTATGCAATGGACGAGGTTATAAGGAATGAAACCTTTATAGAGACAGACATTGCCGCAATTTTTGTCAATTGTTTGCGATCTGGAGCGAACTAATCAATTAAATCTCTTGCCAGATAAGGATTGAGTCGATTTATGCCCCCACATCGAACCATACCAAGTCCCGAAGAGCCATAAACTAATGTCTTTTGACTACACCATAAATCAAATTCTCCTGCTTTAAAACCGTCAGTAAATCTGATTTTACGTCGATCATCTGATAGTTTGTAGCCCGTTAGTTTGTATTCAACCGAACGGCTATACTTTTTGAATCGAGGAAAACCCTTTTTCCCCGGTATCTTAGCATGACAATTCTGGTAAAACCTAGTAATTGATTGCCAGGCTCTATCAGCAGCCGATTGACGAGCTTGAGAGTTTAATTTGTTAACCCAAGGGGTCTCTTTATTGTTAGCTAGTACCGAGCAAAGTTTTTGGAGATCATTGCGGGTTGTCCCCTTATTGTCCATCCAATGACGAACACAAGAGTTACGCACAAACTGAGAAGTTTTGATAGCTTCATCAAGCCGTTGATATTGCTCTGGTGTCCCATTTTTTAACTTGGCTTCTACGACTAGCATCGATTAATCCTCGACCCTGTATCAATTAAGTATAACACAGTTTACCTACAAATGGTAGAATTAAAATCGTGCTTCGCAGTCAATATCCTGGTCGGATTTCATCCCCCGCAAAGGTGAGTATCTTGTCGAAAAATTTAGCGGGGGCATTCATCCGACATTTTAGGTAAAATATAGTCAAGACTAATGTATGATTCTACTTGTAAATTTATCGCCCTGGAATATTCGAGAGATTTAGCCACTTGGTTATTAGGTAAACCTTTAGATTTAACCGAAATTAAACCCTCAGAGTTGTCATTGGAGCCGATAAGAGCCGATAGTTTAATCTTTTTAGAGTCAGAAGAATTAATCTTACATATTGAGTTCCAAACCGACCCTAAAGAGGATATTCCCTATAGAATGCTCGATTATGCCACAAGACTCTATCGACGCTATCAGGGCAAACCTATCCATCAGGTAGTGATTTATCTAAGGAGGAGTACCTTACCCCTAGTCAGACAGAATGACTATCAACAGGGAAAAACTTATCATCAATTTGAGGTGATTAGACTATGGGAACAACCCTATGAACCCTTATTGCAAGCACCAGGACTATTGCCCTTTGCTATACTAGCTCAAGCTGAGGAGCAAGAGAATTTACTGCGGCAAATCGCCCAAAAAATCGAACAAATCAGCGACAGTCGAGAACAAAGCAATCTGGCTGCCTCCACCGCAATTCTCGCTGGATTAGTATTAAACAAAGACATCATTCAACAATTGTTGAGGAAAGACATTATGAAAGAATCTGTCATCTATCAGGAAATCAAAGAGGAAGGAAGACAAGAAGGAGAGGCTAACCTGGTTTTACGTCTATTAAATCGGCGTATAGGTGGCATTTCTGCCGAATTATCCGCCAATATCCAAAGTCTTTCTCTAGAAAATTTAGAAAACTTAGGAGAAGCTTTATTAGATTTTCAGTCAGTAGAGGACTTAGAACAATGGCTAGAAAATGAGCGTTTTTAACTAATTTACTGCGGTTATTTTTATTCTATTAATTCCCTCTATTATCATTATGTCAGATCATCAAGCTAGTTATGCCGTCAATGCAATGTTAGGTCGATTGTATTTGAAAAATAAGGCGTTTCAGTCCCTAAGTTTTGAAGAACAACAGTCGATAGTTTTGGACATAATTAAAGAATCATTCCGTTGCGATGTCAATATCGGCGAAATTCTCAGTAATGAGTGTTTTTCTGATTTTGACGATGTGGAAGAACAGAGAACGATAGCAACGATATTTCAAATTTGTTCCTGCTGTGGTCAAGCATCAGCTAACGTACAAGACTATGGAGATGATTTTAGCAAAGCAGGAATTTGTTCCGCTTGTCTTGCTAAATATTTCCCCGATGGATATTAGAGATAATTTAATCTCAACCTAGGGATAATCAATATTCAACAATTGTTGAGGAAAGATATTATGAAGGAATCTGTCATCTATCAGGAAATCAAAGGGGAAGGAAGACAAGAAGGAGAGGCTAACCTGGTTTTACGTCAATTAAATAGGCGTATAGGTGGCATTTCTGCCGAATTATCCGCCAATATCCAAAGTCTTTCCCTAGAAAATTTAGAAAACTTAGGAGAGGCTTTATTATATTTTCAGTCAGTAGAGGACTTAGAACAATGGCTAGAAAATGAGCGTTTTTAACTAATTTACTGTCCAAACAAAACCGAACTATTACCAGATCCTTGGAACAAGATCCAAGTCATCAGCAGATTAGATACAAAAATCGCTAAGAGCATAGTGACTACAGCTGCGGTCGTAGCTTGGCCGACTCCTTTAGCACCGCCATCGGTCGTTAAACCCCAATTACAGCCGATAATCGCGATTAAAGCCCCAAAAACCACCCCTTTAACTGGTCCACTCAGCACGTCTCCCACGCGCAGAAAACCGCGAACCGAGTCGAGAAAAACTGAATTAGCAATCCCGTATAAACTTTGGCCGACCAGCAAACCGCTACCCAAACCGATCAGCAATGCCATAACACTCAAAGCGGGAACCATCAGACAACAGGCAATTAAACGGGGCAGCACCAGATATTCCACGGGATCGGTTTTGAGCATATAGAGTGCGTCGATCTGCTCTGTCACCTTCATGGTACCGATTTCCGCCGCAAAAGCCGATCCTACCCGACCGGCTACCACGATCGCCATCATAATCGGACAGAGTTCCCGACCGAGAGCAAGGGCCAAAATTCCCCCCACCATACTGCCGGCGCCCAAGGCTTGGAACTCCCGGGCCACTTGGATAGTAAAGATCATCCCGATCACCGCAGCCGTGATCATGGCTATAATCAGCGAGGCGGGCCCGGCTGCCACCATTTGTTCTTGGGTGACGCGCCAATCGGGTTTGCGTGTGAATAGGAAGTAAAAAACCCTGCCGGTTAATAGTACCGCTAACCAACAGCGCCGAAACCAGGAGCTTAATTCCTTGCTAAAAATTGCCAATAAATCCTTCATGGCCCTCAAAATCGATCGGACTAGAGAAAAGTCTATCCTGTTTTGTCTTCTAACTCCCATTCCCATGCTATGGATAGTGCAGAATTTTTGTACTAGACCTCTTGCAAAAATCAAAAATCTTCCGTTAGGTGAGGAGTAAGGAGCCAGTAGTCTCGGAGTCAGGAAAATTAAGAATGAGCATTAATCAATTAAATGCTCTATTTAGTGATTTTATGCGATTTTATGCCTATTTTTCTCATTTTTGCACTCTCAAAAATTAATTATGGAAGAACTCTAGTATAGACCTCGTTTCCACACAGAAACCAGAAGAGCCGAATAGATCAATGAATTACTTTTCATTCCCAGAAAAAGCGATTGATCAGATGCTTTGATCTTGTACGCACAAAAATGTATATATTGATGATATGGTCTTCGACTGGGACAACAATAAAAACCAAAGCAATCTCATCAAACACGGTATCAGTTTCGAGGAAGCGATCGCTATATTCGCTGATCCTTCTATCCTGACCTTTGAGGATACCCGATGCAACTATGGGGAAACGAGATTTGTTTCAATAGGGCAAATAACGCTTGCCACCCAAGAAAAGAAAGCGATCATCGTAGTTATTCACACTCAAAGAAGTCAAAGCATTCTTCTCATATCAGCCAGAAAAGCCAATGAACGGGAGAGAAAACGCTATGAGCAACCCTGAATTTTCCCTTGATATGCCTCTTAAAGAGCGACAGGAGAAATTTATGCAAATGTCCGATGAGGATATTGATTATTCAGATATTCCTCCCCTAGATGATGAATTTTTCAAGAATGCTAAACTGGTCAAACCAAATCCACAAACAGAGCAAATTAGTATCAGGTTGGATTCAGAAATCCTTGAGTGGTTTAGGAATCATGCTCAAGAAAAGAGCTATCACGACCTAATTAATGATGTATTACGAACCTACGTCAAACATCAATCGCAATAGCCGATTATCTGCCGAGTAAAGAACCTCAAGAAGCGGTTATAAATGGCAATGATTACAATATCAATTGTAGTGTTTGCCTAAATTAAACCTCAAATGTCGGATTTTGCAAAAACTCCGAAACACCTTATATGCTACAATTCACAAGCTGCGGCGAGAGAAACTTCATTATTAGGTAAATAATAGTCGTCCTTTTGGTTCAGGAATGATTCGTTCTAGTTGTTTGGCAGTTTCAATCCATTCTTGAATAACAAGTTCAGCATTTTGTACAGCTTCTTGATAGGTTTCTCCATCTGCCATACATCCTGCTAATTCTGGAACTTCAACAATAAAAGCTTGATCTTCCTCACTCCAATAAATAATTAATTCATAGCTAATTTTCATCTTTCCCTCCTAATTTATATTTTAAAATTAGATTACGAATTTGTTTGACTTGATAAGTCTTTGCTTTTCCTTGTTTAGGTTGTAGATTTAAAATTTCTTCAATTCCTTCTTGAATGAAAATATGATGACTTCCTCGTATTCTTTCATAAAAGACAAGTTTTCTCAGCAGTTGACAAAGCTGCTCAAAGGGAATGTTCGTATCGGCATTTCCTAGAAGGATTTTAGTTAACAATTTGTCTTGTTGACTCATAATTATACATTAGGGAAACCTCATAAGATCGGAGTTTGAAAAAACTGCGAAACGCCTTATAGGCTAAGATTTATAGGCTGCACTCCGAGAGCCGCCACCAGAGCCACCCACCCTCCTCCCTATCCATATACAAACGCGAAAGACCAAGCAAACCCCGGTCGCCGGTCGGCCAAACCGCGGCTGGGAGGTGTCCTTCGGGTGCAATAGATGATGCGTTTGTACCCAAAGTTAATTCATCACTAGATTTCCAAATCCCGTTTGCTCGCCATCCGACGGCATCTCCAAAGCGACTGTAAGCTTTGTCATTATAGCTGCCGATGGAATTGCCTGTCCGCTTATAGATCGCCAATTGTACCGAGAAGCCAAACTTACCACCAGAAGCCGCTAACCACTCTCGATCGATCATCCGCAAATCCTCACAGGAAAATTTCTTGGCGGATTCTTCATTGATCGCTTCTCGCTTAGCTGCCGCTAGCATGAGATCAGACGTTTTTTGATCAGCTTCTTTCCATTTCTTTTGTTGCAGGAGTTCTCGTAGCGTTGTATAGTCCACGCCAGTGGTTGAGGAGATGAGGGTCGATCGCGGTTGGATTGGCGGATTTGATGGTGTTGGTTTCGGTGGCGTAAGCACGGGAGGTGATGGACTGGGTTGGGGGGATACTACGGCTATAGATGAGCGAAAAACAATATCTCCCCGATTTAAGTTAACATCTAGAATCGTCCCAAATTGAGGATGTTGATTTCCCCTTGTTAAATTGGGAAGATGTTGCGTCAAATAAAGACCTAATTCACTTCCCGTTACATACCCATCTTTTGTATAATCAGCCTCCCCTTCTAATGCTCTCAAAAATAGCGGCGTAAATACACTTTTTGCAGGAACTTTTTCATTCGCATCACCAGCCGTTAAAAATTGCCTCACGGGTTTATTCATCACATCTCGGATATAAGCATTTCCCGCATCCTCTCCATTAGATCTTTGTTTAAAAATCGTTCCCGAGAAACAACTATCAAACACAAATAAAACGTGCTTTGCCTCCATTTGAGTTGCCCAAGAATTAATCTGTTCCATTGACAATGCCGCTTTCAGAAAGCCCTGTTCATCAACAATCGGATCGGGTGCATCAACGGGAACTAAATATCCTTTGGTCTGCTGACGAGTGTAACCATGCCCTGCAAAAAAAATCACTAGACGATTATTCTGTCGATAACCATAATCATCGATAAAATCCTTGATCCCATTACTCAATTTAGTTCGATTGGGATTGGGAATTTCTCTAACCTGAAATCCTTGTTTTTGTAGTGCCGTTACGACCTCTTTCGCTTCATATTGAAGGTTATTTAATTTTCCCCAATTTTTATAATCTCCAGCCCAAATAACTAAAGCATGGCTTTCTTGATAAACAATAACTTCTTTCCCATTAGCATCTTTTACGATCAAGGAATTACGCTGAGCTTGTGCTATTTTTATACCAACAAGACTAGCTGTTATTCCCGTTAATGCCAAACATCCCCAAAAAGCCTTTTTCATTACCTTACTCCTTCCACATCATTTTATTAATGGGGTTAGTGCTTGGATGAGTTCGGTTGCCTTTGGATCGTTTTTTTCTCTAAAAATTATCTTGACTTCATTACCTTGATCGATAATAATTGTCCCTCGTTCTAAATTTGCGTTGTTTTCGATTAACAATTCTCCTTTTTTGTTTTTACGGACAATAACTCCTCCATATTTAGTATCTTTATAAATTTCTAATAAAGTTGTGGCAATCTGCCCCAAAGCAACTGCCCCAATTAAAATATAAATAAGGGGTAATCCCCGATCATCCGTTATCGTTGACTTGTCTGGAATGACTTGCCCTTCAAAGTTCAATTCTTCCCGAACAGTGTTCACCTGTTCTGCGGGAACGCGCCACTGAATGTTGACTGATTGACTTTCCTGCGCTGAAACGCTTTGGTTTGAGAATCGATGGAAAAAAAGGCTCAAAACCAAGCCAACCAAAAATTTGCGCCGTTTAATGATAGACATCAATACCACCTTAAGCTCGTCTTTTTTCTGATTTTAACAGTAGAATCGCCGATGGGAATGAATAACTTAATTTATGACTCCATTCGTCTCACCTGAGAAATTTCTAATTTCATATCTACCGAAAAAAGATTCCAGGTTGACCATTCCCGTGGCGATCGTTTATGAAAAAGATAATGGTGTTCAGCTAACCATTCTCAATGCTTCCCCGTCTCCACAGTAAAATAGGCAATGCTTACCCTAGTCATGCAAGGCGTAAAATTTCCCAGATTTTCAGATATTCTCGCTAACTACTTTTGTAAGTCTTCATTAGCCCGAAAAATCGCTTCTTGACCATCACTAGAGGCCACAAAACCCATAAAAGCTTTGACCGCTTCACTAGCAGGTTCTTTGTAAACGTAGTAAAGGGTACGCTGCCAGGGATAATTAGGTTCACTGGCTGAAATTCCGTCCACAGCGAGCGCCCTGACGGTTTTTTGGTCGGCGATTTGGCTATAGGTTGCGTAACTAATGCCATTCAGTCCTAAAACTCGCAAAATTGGGGTAGTGGCATCCCTATCCATCATTTTGAAATTAGTTCCTGTACCAAATTCTCCCCCTTGCAGCACTTCCTGACGAAAACTTTGATAAGTGCCACTAATAGGAGGACGATTAATCACTTGAATAGTAGCTGCAGAACCGCCCACCTCCGACCAAGAGGTGATTTTTCCGGTAAAAATATCTTTAACTTGGGCAGTGGTTAACCCCCCCGCAAAAGGATTTTTTACTCCCACCACAACAGCGATCGCATCTCGAACGATCGGACTAGAAGCCAATCCCTGAGAGCGTTCCGACTCGGTTAAAGGTCGTGACACCGCCGCAATATCGATCACCCCCCGGGACACTTCCTCTAATCCCCTATCAGATCCTTGAGCATTTGTCAAGACCTCTACCCCCTGAAATTTGGCAGTTAAAGCGGCTTTTAAGGCTTGATTAATCTGTACCATACTGGTGGAGCCGTTAATGCGAATTGTCGTGCCACTGGGGATAGAAGTCGGTGGGGCAAAACTGACCACTCCCTGGGGGGAAGGGGGAGGGGGTAAGGGAGAGGAGGCACTTCCCGATGTTGGGGATTTTTGCGGACTTTTACCGCTGCCACAGAGAAAAAATTCTTTACCTGCAGCACATTGACTTTGTAGCCAGAAGTAACCCCCACCTAAAATGCCCGCAGTGGCTAAAAGAGCGATTATTAAAGCAGTTGTTTCGTTTTTTTGAGACATAATTATTCAGTGAGCGGTGATCCGTTAGGGTATTTGGGGATTTTTCGGTCAACAGTGAACAGTAAACAGTAATCGGGGAAAAGAAAGTTCCGAAGTTTTCAGCTAACACCTTCTACTTAAAACTGCAATCTGATCACTGATAAGGAATGAGGCTCTTCTGGTTTCTGTGTGGAAACGAGGTCTATACTGATAGTTTCTTCCGCAAGATAGTCCTAAAAGTCTTGTCTGATAACTTTAGGCGAAGAGTCCTCTTAAATTGGCATTTTGCTACTAATTGATCATACTCAGTCTAGGAGAGCCATAATTTTTAATCCTTTTAATCTGAACTCATCGGCAACAGGCAGGGCCAATAAAGAGCAATCTGGCCCGCCTGCGGGGCGATAATATTCTGAAAATAATCCCTAGCCATCTCCACTAAACCCCCCCCTCATAGCTGACTAGCGCAGTAAACCGCTCCCATCAGTCCCACTTGAGCATTAAGGACGATATGGACGGGAATATTGCTTAATAGCTCTGCCATGCGACCTTTAGCGCGAAAAGCCTTCATAAAGCTCCCCTCGGTCATTAGGGGAAGATTCTTGGCCGCAATCCCCCCCGCTATGTATAATCCTCCGTAGGGAAGCAACTTGAGGGCTAAATTGCCCGCCTCCGCACCGTAGGCCTCGACAAAGATTTTCATGGTTTGATAACAGAGATCATCCGAGTTATCTTGGGCAAAACTGGCGATTTTAGCCGCTAAATCGACGGTTTTTTGCGGTTTACCCATTTCTGCTAACCAAGTGCGGTAAATTTCCGCCATGGCCGGTGATGACTGACTATAGTTACTATCGTGGAGAAATCGATAGATAGAAGTGATTCCAGGGCCAGAAACCACTCGCTCCACCGAAATTCGCTCGATATTATAGAGTTCCAAGAGATAATTTAATAGTTGATATTCTAAACTCGATCGAGGGGCAAAATCGGCGTGGGAACCCTCACTACCAAACACCCGATATGTACCCTTCGAGACAGGGATCAAAAAACCCTCTCCTAACCCAGTTCCCGCACCGATAACCGCAATCGGGGCCTCTGGTACTGCGGGGGCCGACTGTAGATTGTGCAGCTCCTCTGGGGCTAATCCTAACACCCCATAACCGATCGCCGCAAAATCATTAATTAATTTTACCCGCTCAATCTGCAGCTCGCGGCTTAGGCGATCGCCAGTTAGGGACCAACTTAAATTGGTCAATTCGGAACTATTGTTAACCACTGGACCGGCAATACCGAAACAAGCTTTTGCCACTGGGGGAATAGTGGTTTGTCGGGCCAAAAACTGCTGGACGATCGGCACCAGATCGGGGTATTGTTCACTAGGATAAATTTCTTGATCGAGAGTAATTAGCCGGGGTTGGGGACTATCCGGTGAGTTTTGGCAATCCACTAAACGCAGGATGGTTTTAGTTCCCCCGATATCTCCCCCTAAAAGAATCGTCATGCTGGTTTTTCCTCAGTTTGTACCCATAATTATAGTTTTTTACCCCTTCTCCCCAGCAAATTTAAAGGCCGTCAATTCTATACTATAGTGAAAGATGGTAATGCCTAAGCCCTAATTAAGGATTGATTAATCGTCGCTCCGGGGTTGGAATGGGGATTTGCTAGAGGACAGAAACGGCACTTAAAGACATTTTAGGTCTCACTGTCGCCTCAAGGCGATCGATAGGGCGGCAGAACCTATCACTGTCCCCATAACTTTTAAGATAGACCAGAGAGGGAGAAATTAGCTTGGGTGTAGAACTTCGCAGTTACGTTTATCTTGACAATTTACAGCTTCAACACGCTGCTTACATCGGTACAGTCGCCCAAGGATTTTTACCCTTACCCGGGGATGCTTCCCTCTGGATTGAAATTTCCCCCGGCATCGAGATTAATCGCATCACCGATATTGCCCTCAAATCCGCCGTGGTTCGTCCGGGGGTTCTATTCGTAGAACGACTCTACGGACTCTTAGAACTCCATTCTAGCAGTCAGGGAGAGGTCAGGGCGGCCGGTCAGGCAATTTTGCAGTATTTAGGCGTTAGTCAGCGCGATTGTCTGAAACCGCAAATTGTCTCCAGCCAAATTATTCGCAACATTGACGCTTACCAAGCCCAATTAATTAACCGTAGTTCTCGGGGTATGATGTTAATGGCAGGACAGACTTTATACGTTTTAGAAGTACAACCGGCCGCCTACGCTTCCCTAGCCGCTAATCAGGCCGAAAAAGCTGCTTTAATTAATATCCTACACGTTACTTCCGTGGGCAGTTTTGGCCGCTTATATTTAGGGGGAGAAGAACGAGATATTATCGCCGGTTCCCAAGCGGCAGTTTCAGCTTTAGAAAATATTCAAGGTCGAGCTTTTCCGGGTAGCGACAAAAAAGAATAGGCTAACAAAGGCAAAAGGCAGGAGGTAAGGGTGCATCTCATTTTTGTCAATCTACCAATTGGGATTTTTACTTGGAAACTCTCGGCTAAAATTGGGCATTACTTCCGATTTTATTACTCAATCCAAGCTTTTGGGGGGTTCTACCCCCCAAACCCCCCGTTGGGGGCGTGGCGCCGCCCCCAAACCCCCCGCGCATTAGCTTTTCGGTGGGATGCTTACACGCAGCTGCTGATACATTTGTCATCATCTAAGAGTCACTGACAATTGCTGATTGTCGGTATTCCTGCAAATGTGAGATGCACCCTATCTCAACAAGCAATTTAAATGCGCGGGCAGCTTACAACAGCATTTCACCCTATTGAGGAGATTCAAAAATTAGTTCGCTATTATTCAGTTTTTCAACGACTAAATGGCGATAGAGTGTCACTTGCCGAAGGATTTGGTCGGGATTGTTTTTCTTGTTAGAAAACATGATCGTTTTAATCGATTCAAATTCTATTCTTGTGATCACACCATCTTTGATCGCTCGTTCAATTGTAACTCGTAAATATTCTAATTCTTGGCTTTCCTCTGGGGTAATTTCTAGACTTTTAGGATGTTCTATTTTCATGATCGATTGTTCTTATCTGCTAACTGATAACTGGATAATCACGGCTATTTTTTCACACTTTTATGATCGGTGGAGAGAGAGTTTCCGTCTGGTTAGAAACGGCCAGATTATTATTTTGGCTGTGATTTTGCGGCAATTGTCCCGAGGCTAAATTCTGCCCCTCTCCCGTAATCAAACGAGCGCCACGACCGCGGGTAAAATAATTCCAACCCCATTGCACCATCACCACTAATTTATTATCAAATTCGATCAGATAGTAAATATGGGCCCAAACCCAGACTAACCAAGCGATGAACCCGGAAAACTTGACAAATCCCAAATCAACCACGGCCGCATTTTGGCCGATAACTGCCAGACTACCTCGATCGATATAATGAAAAGGTTTAATACTTTGCCCTTTTAGGCGAGAAATTAATAAATTGGCCAGATATTCGCCCTCCTGCATGGCCACGGGAGCAATTCCGGGTAAAGGTTTATCTCCCTGATGGGCAAAATTAGCCAGATCCCCGATCACAAAAATATTGGCATAACCAGCGATACTTAAATCGGGTTCGACGATTACCCGGCCGACGCGATCGAGATTTACCCCGGTTCTTTCGGCCAAAATTCGCCCCATTCTCGATGCTTTTACCCCTGCTGCCCATAAAATTGTCTCGGCGGCGATTTCTGTCGTCTTTTCTCCCTGACGGACCGTGACACAACCTTCAACAATATTGGTAACGATGCTGTTAGTTTGCACTGTCACCCCTAATTTTATGAGAGAAGCGGCAGCTTTAGCGGATAAATCGGGCGCATAGGGAGGTAATACCCGATCCATCCCTTCTAAGAGCAAAATTTTCGCTTCTGTGGGGTTAATCTGGTGAAAATCAGACCTAAGCGCACCGTGGGCAATTTCAGCGATCGCTCCTGCTAATTCTACCCCCGTCGGTCCGCCACCGACAATTACAAAAGTTAATAAAGCTTGCCGCTTTTCGGCATCGATTTCTTTCTCGGCCTTCTCGAAAGCGAGATAGATGCGACGACGCATTTCTACTGCGTCTTCAATGGTTTTTAACCCTGGAGCGTAGGGCTGCCATTGATCATTGCCAAAATAGTGATGACTGACTCCCGTGGCAATGACTAACTGATCGTAGGCGATTGGCGGGTGATCTTCCAAGATCACTTCTCCCTTGACCGGATCTATATCTATGGCATGATCGAGGAGAATATCTGTATTCTCATGACCCCGTAGGATTAAGCGCAAAGGTGAGGAGATATCGGCCGGAGACAGCGCCCCAGTAGCGACTTGATAGAGGAGGGGCTGAAAAAGATGGAAATTTCGCTTATCGATGAGGGTAACATGAACGGGGGCGTTTTTTAGGGCTTTGGCCGTGTATAAACCCGCAAATCCGCCGCCTATGATAACAACTCTTGGCTGTTTTTCAGTCATTGCTTAACAATAATTCATAAATTTTCCCTAGTGTAGTCCGGATTGTCACAATTTAGCGGTGACAAGCGTTACCGAAAACAGCAGTCTTTAACCTAGAAAAAATATAAATCAGCGCTTTTTTGGCCAGCGCGGAAGGCAAAACCAAAAAAGTACAGGGACTCTGATCTGCTCGAAAAACTTGAAAAGACCGCTACGCCGTTTTACCTAAGTTTATGACCTGGGTTAACCAGGTGGGAACTTATATTCCGCGTTTCTGTTTCCGAGTACAAGCTCGGTTTACTACCACACGAATTGGTTATTCGCTCCCTTATCACAATCAAGCATAGATCAAAAAACTTGAAAGGCAGTCACCAACGTAGAAGCCTGATTTGGTTTTATCGTAGCATTTTTTTTTCTCAGAGGCAAGAGGAGAATTATGAATTATGAATTGGGGTGTGGGGTGTGGGGTGTGGGGTGTGGGGTGTGGGGTGTGGGGTGTGGGGTGTGGGGAATTATGAATTATGAATTATGAATTGGGGAAGTGGGGTGTGGGGAGGATAAATGAAATGATCTCCTGTCTCCTGTCTCCTGAATACTGACTTCTAACACCTAACACCTGATCTTGTTTGCTCTGTGAAAATCTGGGACTACAATAGAGAAAAGTGACAATTTTTGCCAGAGTGATTACCGAGGACTAATAAAGAATGACGGCTATCCTAGGGAAACCTGCCACGCTTAACACTCCGATTCTGCACCGTCTTGCCAATGGTTTAACGATTATTGCCGAAAGTCAACCGGTAGAAGCGGTTAATCTCAATGTCTGGCTGCAGGTCGGCTCGGCCTTAGAATCGGATCAGATCAATGGCATGGCTCATTTTCTCGAACACATGGTTTTTAAGGGAACCCCTAACTTAGACAGTGGCGAATTTGAACGGGCGATCGAATCGAGGGGAGCGGTGACTAATGCCGCTACTAGCCAAGAATACACCCATTATTACATTACCACTGCCCCGCAGGACTTCGCCCATCTGGCCCCGCTGCAGCTAGAAGTGGTTTTAGAAGCTTTAATTCCCGATGAAGCTTTTGAACGGGAAAGACAGGTTATTTTAGAAGAAATTCGTCGTTCTCAGGATAATCCCCGTCGTCGCACTTTTTATCGCACCATGGAGACTTGTTTTCAAGTTTTACCCTATCGTCGTCCGGTGTTGGGTCCGACGGCAGTGATTGAAAATCTTACTCCTCAACAAATGCGCGATTTTCATCGGACTTGGTATCGTCCCGAATGGATGACGGTGGCGGTGGTGGGTAATTTGCCTGTAGATGATTTAATGGCTATTGTGAGCGATTCTCTAGATAATTTAGGCAGTAAGGGCAATTCTGGGCTTATTTCCCATCCTATCGCCAATCTACAGCCCGAAGCTCCCTTTAACGAGATTATCCGTCAAGAATACGAGGATGAAAATTTGCAGCAGGCCCGCTTAATCCTATTTTGGAAAGTGCCGGGGTTGAGAGACTTAGAAAAAACCTATCCTCTCGATGTTTTAGCGGCTATTCTTGGTCAGGGCAAGGTATCGCGATTATTTCAATCTCTGCGCCAAGAAAAGGCCTTAGTTTCCCAAATAACTGCCAGTAATATGTCCCAAGCAGTGCAAGGAGTGTTTTCCATTTCGGCCCAATTAGCCTCGGAAAATATCGAGCAAGTGGAGAGGGAAGTCGTAGCACAGATTAGACAAATTCAACAGAAATCTGTGACAGTTTCTGAACTGGAACGAGTTAAAACCCAAGTGGCCAATCGGTTTATTTTTAGCAATGAAAGACCGAGTGATCGAGCTAACCTTTACGGTTATTATCATACTCAGATCGGTGATTTACAACCGGCTTTTTGTTATCCCCAACACATTGAAGCCCTCACTTTAGAGGATATTCAAAATGCCTGTCAAGAGTATTTAAATCCCAACGCTTACGGTGTGGTAGTGGTGAGACCAATTCAGTAATCAGTAATCAGTGAACAGTAATCAGTAAACAGTGAACAGTAATCAGTAAACAGTGAACAGGGATAAAGATGAAAATAAATAAATAAATAACTAAATAACTAATTAACTTACATCTGATAACTAAATAACTAATTAACTTAAAACTTACATCTGATAACTGATAACTGATAACTGATAACTGATAACTGATAACCTATGTGGACTCAAATTGCTCGACATATTACCCAAACCACGGAAAAACCCTTTGAAATCGAGAAAAGTCGTCCCGTTAGTGGTGGCTGTATCAATCAGGGTTATGCCGTTAGTGGCAATGGTTTAATTTATTTCGTTAAGATTAACCAAGCGAACCAAGAAGCCATGTTTGCGGCCGAAGCTTTAGGATTAAAGCAAATTCACGCTACCAAGACTATCAGGGTTCCAGAGCCAATTTGTTGGGGAATTGCCGATAAATCTAGTTATTTAGTTCTAGAGTGGCTAGAATTCGGCGGTGGCGATAGTCAAAGCTGGGAAAAAATGGGGCGAAATTTAGCTCGTTTACATCAAGTTTCCCTGTCCGATCGCTTTGGTTGGCATTGTAATAATACCATTGGTTCTACTCCCCAGATTAATACTATTAGTAACAGTTGGGCGGATTTTTTCGCTCATCAGCGTATTGGCTATCAATTAAGACTTGCGAAGGAGCGCGGCGGCAATTTTCCCGACGAGGATCAAGTTATTCCCGCTATTAGCGAGATTTTGAGTCAGCATCAACCCCATCCCTCCCTCGTCCACGGTGATTTGTGGTCGGGAAATGCGGCCATTACCGTCGATGGGGAACCGGTAATTTTAGACCCGGCCACCTATTGGGGAGACCGGGAGGTAGATTTAGCCATGACGGAACTTTTTGGCGGTTTTCCGGCGGCTTTTTATCGGGGTTATAACGATGTTTTCCCCCTCGATGCCGGTTATCAAAAGCGCAAAACTCTTTACAATCTCTACCACATTCTCAATCACTTTAATTTATTTGGTGGTGGTTACGCTTCCCAGGCCAATCGGATGTTACAGGAAATTCTTTAAGGGTTTTACTTGTGAATATTTACCGAGGATAAATTATGTCTATTCGAGAAACTACTGTGATTAAAACTCCAGAGACAAAAGTATGGACTGATGCAGAGTTTATGGCGTTACCTGACGATGGTAATCGTTACGAATTGGTCAAGGGAGAGTTAATTAATCTGGGTAATTCTGGTGCTTTACACGGTTATATTGCCATTATTTTAAGTGCTGCTTTATTCGCTTTAGTAACATCTCGAAAACTAGGTGTATTATTGGACTCCAGCACTGCTTTTACTATGAAAAATGGCAATAAACGTTCTCCTGATATAGCTTTTTTTGCCAAGGAACGTCTGCAAGAATTGGAAGAATTGCCGACGGGTTTTTTAGAAGGTGGGCCCGATTTAGTGGTAGAAATTCTCTCTCCAAGGAATACAGTGGCAGAAATCGAGGACAAAATTGCCGAATATTTTGCCAATGGGACTCGTTTGCTCTGGGTTATCAGTCCAGGTCAACACTATGTTTTAGTTTATCGTTCCGGGTACGAACCGCAGGGATTATTAACATCAGGAGATTTTTTGGAGGGGGAAGATGTGGTTCCGGGGTTCACTTTTCGCGTGACCGATTTGTTTCAAAAACTATCTTTTTGACTCTTTCTTCTCAACAAATCGGCTAATAAATCGGCACTGTCACTAATGGCTAGATGAGAAGCTTGTTGGGCCATGGCGGCCAATTTTTCGGGGTTAGACCATAAATCGAGGACTAATTCGCTTAAAAACTGAGCAGTTAACTCATTTTGACGATAAAGATAAGCGGCTTGAGCTTCGGCGAAAACTTTGGCATTGTAGAACTGATGGTCTTCGGCAGCAAAAGGATAGGGAATTAAAATCGAAGGCGTACAAGTGATCGCTAATTCCGTTAAAGTGCCGGCACCGGAGCGACTGATAGCCAGATTAGCTCTTTGCCATAATCCCGCCATATTGTCGTAAAAAGGCCGGGAAAAATAGTTAGAATGGCGCAAACTATCCGCTTCGGGGTCGTTTTCTCCCGTTAGATGCACGATATAAATGCCTTTTTCTAACCATTGGGGAGCGCTTTGTCGGACAAGTTGATTAAGAGCCACGGCCCCTTGAGAACCACCGGCAACGACAATTAAAAAAGCAGTCTCTGGAATCGGTAAATCTAGGGACTGGGGAATGAGAAACTGCTCGCGTACTGGCGTACTAACCCAAGTGCTGCGAGTGCCGGGTAAATAGCTGGCGGTTCCCTGAAAACCGAGGGCAACCGTATCACACCAGCGACCGAGAACTTTAGTGACTTTGCCCGGTATGTAGTTAGATTCGTGTAGGATGACGGGAATATTGGCTAAACGAGCCGCTAAAATGGTCGGGCCTGCGATATAACCCCCGGTGGTAAAAACTGCCGCTATCTGACGTTTTTTGATTAAACTACGCACTTGCCAAATGGCCCACAGTTGACGAAGCAGAATCTTGAGAGTTTTTAACCCCAAACGGGTTTGAAATCCCTCAATGGGGATGGTGTGCAGGGGATAGGTTTTTGGAACTAAGGACTGTTCGAGACGGTCTGGAACTCCTAACCATTCAATCTCGTAATCCGGCAAGCGCTCGGCCAGGGCCAAGGCGGGAAATAAATGACCACCAGTACCACTAGCGGCAATCAAGAGACGGGTTGGAGTGCGTGCCATAATTCGAGAGAGGGTAAATTCAGCCCTAGAATGAAATAATCTACCATAGTTATTGATCGATCCTTACACAAACTATCACTAATGCGTAACTTGAACACGATCCCCGATAAATTTTTTCGTCAATCCCTCAATTTTTCCCTGTCGTTGCTGTTAGGTTTGGGGTTAACTTTCACCCTTGCCACCGGTCTGCGGGCCGAAAAGCCAGAAACTGCTCCGGCTAATTTAAAAACCCTTATCTCCAAAATCGAAACGGCGGCTAATGAGCGAAATCTCAAGCAATTAATGGAGTTTTATAGTCCGAAATTTACTAACTCCGATGGCTTGACCTACGAAAAAACTAAAAAGGCTTTAACTCATTTTTGGGAACGTTATAACAATCTACAATACACCACAACTCTCGAATCTTGGAGTCGTTCCGGGGACAAGTTAACGGCCAATACAATTACTAAAATTACCGGGACGGGAAAGGTGCAGGGACGAGTGGTGGGAATGAATGCTACGATTCGTTCTCGTCAACAATTTCAAGGTAATAAACTGGTTTATCAGGAAATTTTAAGCGAGAGAGTTGAGTTAAGCACTGGCAAAAATCCCCCCAGTATTCAAGTGAGAATTCCGGAAAGGGTGAAAGTGGGTGAAGAATTTGATTTTGATGTGATTGTCCGCGAACCTTTGGGGGATGATTTATTGGCCGGAGCGGCGATCGATGAGAAAGTAGATATTGAGCGCTATATTAATACAAAGCCTCTAGAATTGGAATTATTACAGTCCGGCGGTTTATTTAAGCGGGTAACGGCCCCAGCAACACCGGAAAATCGCTGGTTATCGGCGATTTTAATCCAAGGCGATGGGATTGTTGTCGTTACTCAACGGGTGAAGGTAGAAAAGTAATTTTTATCTGGGTTTTGCTGAAAAAGCTTGTTGGTGGGGTGTAGGGTGTAGGGAGTCGGGTGGGGGTTTTAAGCTAAGACGCATTTTAACTGCCTATCCTTAGATTAGCTGAATCTCCCCCAATCCCTTTACTGTTGCAAGAGTGCCTCATCTCAACAAGCAATTTAAATGCGCGGGCCGCTTACTCTGATTAAGCATAGAGATGGGAAACATCGCTCGTCCATACTTTAAATTTTGTTAAATTTACTTGACCAAAAGAAGTTGTTAGGGAAGCATCGACGGCATCTAAGCCGCGAGTCATTAAAATTCGCCCGATTCTGGGGGTGTTATGACGAGCATCAAAAGTGTACCATTGATGGTCTAAATAAACTTCAAACCAAGCACTAAAATCCATCGGTAGAGGTTGGGGAGAAATACCGATATCTCCGAGATATCCAGAGGCATAACGGGCAGGAATATTTAGGCAACGGCAAAAAGTCAAAGCTAGATGGTTAAAATCGCGACAAACCCCCGTTCTTTCCCGATAGACATCATAGGCGGTTTTTGTCACCCTCGCGTATTCGTAACCAAAACGAATGTGACTATGAACCCAATCACAAACCGCTTGTACTCTTGCCCAACCGGGGGGAGTTTGTCCGAAAAGTTCCCAGGCAATTTCCGAAAGCAAATCTACTTCACAATAACGGCTACTCATTAAGTAGGGAAAAACTTGGGTTGGTAACTCTGCTAAGGGAATTTCTTGGGCATTCCAATTAACGATGTCGGGTTTCCATTCATTCTCGATAACCGCTTCATTGTGAATGCGAATCTGTCCGTCGGGTAAAATTAGACGACTGGTTCGATTACCGAAGCTATCTAAAAATTCTTCTATTTTTGTTGCTGGTTCCACCTGCAAATTTTCCGATTGTCTAACTTGATTTAAAATTGAGGGGTGTAGATAAAGTTTTAACAACATGACCACGGGTAAGGGTGCATCAAAGCCAAATTCATAACCAACACGGATTAACATTAGGACTCCTATCTAAATGAAATTTTGTCAGGATTTGTCGGGATGAAACGCCAATAATCGCCAGACTGAAAAAAGTTAGGCCCGACTACTTAGTTAAAAGTTTGAGGAGAAAGTAATAGCCAAGCTGAAAACCGATAAGCTTTGTACAGAGTTACTTTTATTATAAACCGCCTCAACTAAAAGCTTTGTAACTTTGAAGACAAGCCATCGGCAGGATTAGCTCTATCGAAAAGAGTCTGGGGTGGATGGTTCCTCTAAGAGACGGATTTCAATGGGGATGTAGGCTAGTTTAGCAAAAATTTTTTGTTGATAACTGACAGGCCACCATTCGTAAAGAAAAATTTCTAAAGGTCGCCAGAGAGCCACCCAACCACTGATTAATAATCCTTCTTCTAAGAAGTGAATAAATGTAGCGCTGCCAAAACGACTAATTAATTCGCTGAGACTCAAACAAACAAAAAGAAAGGAGAGACCAATTAGCAAAGATATGCGTCCCTGTCGCCAAATTGTGCGTAATTTTCTTTGTTCTCCCTGTTGGCGATAGTCAAAATAGTTATGTAAGGCTGAGGGTAACAGATGTCGGGCGGTATTCTGTTCGTTACTGGGAAGATAAAAGACTAATTTAAGGGGGGTATTTAGGGGGAATTCATCCACAGAGTTAATAATATAATTTTCGGCGTTATCGTCTAAATCTCTATCTAAAAATGGCGAAGGATCGAGAGAATTAAAGACTTGCTGTAACTGATTAAGTTTAATTTCAATTAAGTAAGTTCCTTCCTCCTCTCGATAATAGGATTGTAATTTATTTACCAGTCTAGACATTAGTTATTAAGGTTAAGTAAATGGGGTGAACTGACACAACTAAAATCTACTACCAGAAGTTACTTTATCTTGCTCATACAGGCTGAGAATTGAGCTATCTCTGAGAATATTTTAGCTGTATCAGTCCCAGATAATTAATTTAATTTATCGACCAAAACCAGCGTACCAAAAATAGGTAACCATGGGGATTACTGTGGCTAAAACCAGTAAAACTATCACCCAAATCGTGGCGTTTTTATCGTCAGTTTCTTCTGCGGTAGTAAAAGTACTTTCGATATTAATTGTCGCTACTTCCGGCGGTCCGGGATCCGCTTCTCCAGAAAGTACCGCCGTTAGGCGACGACTAGCATCGAGTAAAGCTTGATTATATTTTCCCCCATCTTTGAGGGGAACCGCCATAGTTTCCGAGAGGATACTATCGGCAATAGCTTCGGTTAATAGGGGTTTTGCTTCCTCCCCAACCCGCATAGCAGTTTTATTGGTTAAAGTATCAAGGACGATGATAGTTTGATTAGTCCGATCTTCAGGATTAGGATACCATTCTCTCAGGATATCATCGGCTAAATTGTCAATTTTTTGACCGTAATCCAAGCGCCGGACTACCACCATTCTCACTTCTTGACCGGTTTTTTCGGCGAGGTTTTTCAGATCTTTATTTAATCTTCCTTCGTTAGCGGCACTAATGGCCGAAACGGGATCGACCACATAAGTGGGCGCTCCGGGGCTTAAAATGGGGAGGTCATAGACTCCCATAGCAGCAGCCGGTGACAGGGAAACAGCCAAGGCTACACAGCAGGAGAGAAGGAGAGAAGCTAATAATTTGAGCATATTGATTCGGTAAAATTCCTATAGAACATAATAGGGGAAAAGTTTCCTGTTTTTTGATTAGGGAGACGGGGAGATGGGGAAGTAGGGAAATGGGGTGATGGGGAAATTCAACTAAAACCCTCAAACCCGACAACCCCAACACCCAAACCCTTTTAACTGATAACTGATAACTGATAACTGATTATGAGTGATTTTGAGGAACTAGAGTCTAAAAAACGGGAAAAAGCCCTAGAAATGCAGGCCTATCGCGATAACTTGCTCTCACGGGTGACAAGATTACTAATTTCTCAAGATATCCACTTGGCGATCGATCATACCCTAGAACTGCTCTGTCAATTTACCCAGAGTGCGCGCTGTTACATTATTCAATATTCCACCTGTCGTCAGCAGTGGAGTATGGTTTATGAATACTGTCACCCCGACTATCCGCAAGTTATCCCGATTCGGGAAGAATCACAAAATCTCTCGACGGAAACCTTTCCTTGGTTTTCTGAACAATTATTAAACGGTATTCCAGTTAAACTGAACTCTTTAGACGATTTACCCGCTACTGCTATCCCTGAAAGAACTATTCTCGCTCATAGTCCTACTCCCTGTCTCTTAATCGTTCCCATGTGGGATAGTTATGGGGTAACGGTGGGTTATCTGGGATTGGATGCAAGTGCAGAAAAGCAATGGACAGGGGAAGATGTCACCTTTGTCCGGTTGCTGGGAGAATTAATTGCGATCGCACAAAGTAGATATGAAGCGGAAAAAGGATTAAAAGAGGCTAAAGAAGTGGCAGTTAAGGCAAATAAAGCTAAAAGTGAGTTTCTAGCTAACATGAGCCACGAATTACGCACTCCTCTTAATGCTATCTTGGGTTTTACTCGCTTAATATCCCGGGATAGCAGCCTCAGCAGTGAATATCGCCAATATTTGGAAATTGTCAATCGTAGCGGGGAACATTTATTAGAGTTAATCAACGATATTCTAGAAATGTCGAAGATAGAAGCGGGAAGAACGGTTTTTAATCCCAGTAATTTCGATTTATACGCTCTTTTAGATAATATTGCCGAAATGCTACGTCCACAAGCGCAGGCAAAAGCTTTGAGCTTAATTTTTGAGCGCAGCTCCGCTCTTCCTCAATATATATGTACTGATGAAAGTAAATTGCGACAGGTGTTAATCAATCTCTTGGGTAACGGATTGAAGTTTACCGAGTCGGGAGGGGTGACTCTCCGGGTAAAAGTAGGGGATAAAACAGGAGATTATCAGCGATTGCTCTGGGAAATTGAAGATACAGGCGCAGGAATCGCCCCAGAGGAGATTTATAAGCTATTTCAACCCTTTAACCAAACGGAAACGGGACGAAAATCCCAACAGGGGACGGGATTAGGTTTACCTATCAGTAAAAAATTTGTTGAGTTGATGGGGGGTGCGATCGGAGTTAGTAGTATTCTGGGTCAAGGAAGTGTTTTTAGTTTTGATATTCAGGTGGGTTTGGTGGGGGAAAATGAGATTAAAACCGAAACCAATAGGGCAAAAGTTATCGCTTTAGCCGAAAATCAGCCTAAATATCGCATATTAGTCGTCGATGATCGACCGGAAAGCCGTTTACTGTTGCTGAAACTCCTGGCTACCCTAGGATTATCCGTGCAAGAGGCCGCTAATGGTCAAGAAGCGATCGCAATTTGGCAAGCATGGCAACCTCATCTTATCTGGATGGATATGAGAATGCCAGTGAAGGACGGTTACGAAGCAACCAGGGAAATTCGGCGGTTAGAGGCTGATAATCGCGGAAAAACGGTGATAATTGCCCTAACTGCCAGTGCTTTTGAAGAGGATCGCGCCTTGGTTATTGCCGCTGGTTGTGATGATTTCGTGCGTAAACCTTTCCGAGAGGAAGTGATCTGGCAAAAAATGAGCGAATATCTAGGATTAAAATATATTTATGCCGATAGTGAGCCAAATCAGCCCAATTATTCGCCAGTTTTCCTCGATTCCCTGCAATCCCTATTAAAATTAATCAGTCCCGCCTGGATTGGACAATTGCAACAAGCGGCGCGAGAATGTGATGATGAAAAAATTATCGCCCTAACCGCAGAAATTCCCGCCGATTATGCTACCCTTGCCCAAGGTTTACAACAGTTAGCCAGAGAATTTTCCTTTGATGCGATCGAAACCATAATTAAAGATTTAAACATATCTTAAGAGAGTATTTTATCCATACCTCAAAAACGTGATATTCTAAAGGCATAAATCCCTAAATATCACAATTTTAAAGGATGAAACTGTTAAAAATGCTCATCGGTACTTGGTTAATACTACCGATTTTTTCCGTTCATGCTCAAGTTCCCTCGCTGCCCCCAATTAAGCAAAATTCGCCCAATCTTGGTGATCTACCGAATAATCCCACCCAGCAGAAAAATTGGCTTTGTAACCAAGGAGATCAACGCATTGCCGTGGCTGCTAAAGAAGTGCAAGGTTGGAAAGAATTAATTGAAAAACAAGGTTGGCAATGTGGTGAAGGAAATGCCGATATACCCGCTCAAACTCTCAGCTTTTCCTGTGAACCAGAACAAACCCTCGGCCTCTTGACAGTTTACTGGTTAAATGGTAGTAATGGTCAACAACAATTAAGCCAATGGCGAGAGCAATTAGCAGCACAACAGGGGATGGTTTGTACCATTAATAACGTGCGGTTATTCGATACTCAAGAAAATATACCCAATCCATTACAACCATGATTAAATTAGCAATTTTGCCTCAATCTATTCTCCTGGGTATCAGTTTACTATTAAATAATTCTCTGCCCTTACTTGCCCAATCTACACCCCTGAGCGTCGATAATTTAAGAAATACCGTCTATAACATTCCTAATCGGGGTTCCGTAATTCTCAGTGATGGTATTTTTCAATCTAACGAAGGACCAATTTTAGGAGTGCAAGTCAGCCGAGAAGCCTTGATGGGGGACTATAATAATGATCAAAGGACTGATGGTATTGTCGTGTTAAGAGTGATTACTAGAAATCAACAGCAATTACATTATTTAGCCCTAGTGATCGATAATAACGGTACTGCCACTAACACCGATACTGTCCTGTTAGCCGATCGAGTAATTGTCGATAATCTGAGCGCTAAAGATGGTATGATTACCGTCAACATGAGAAGATTTCTCCCCCGGGATCCTTCCTGTTGTCCGTCGGGAGTCATTACCCAACAATTTGCGATTAATCCTAGTATTAATCAATTGACTTTACTGAGTACCAACGAAAGTCAACCCACCACCCCAAATGTGCAGGTAATACCTGGTTCTCCCCTGAGAATTAATAATAATAATCTCCCCTTTCAACCTCCTGCTGGGGCCATCCAAATCCGCTTTTAACCTTATTTTTGGTGCGTTAGGGCAGCGTAACGCACCCTACCTTTTTCCTTAACAAAAAATGACCTACAAATATCCCATCCAACGCTGGTATATTGCCGCGACTAATCCCGAAAAAATCGAGGGGTTAGCGCGAGAAATGGGACTATCATCCTTATTAGCAACTATCTTAATTAATCGCGGTATTGATACCCCCGAATTAGCTAAAACTTATATAGATCCTGAAGCGGATACCTTACCCTCTCCCCTGGGGGAATTTCCCGACTTAGAAAAAAGTGTCAATTTATTAGTAAAAGCGATCGCCAGAGGCGATAAAATTGCTATCTGTGGGGACTACGATGCCGATGGCATGACCAGTACATCTTTACTGTTAAGAGCCTTGAGACATCTCGGCGCTAGGGTAAATCATGCCATACCCAGTCGCATGAAAGAGGGATACGGAATTAATCAGCGCATTGTCGAAGAATTTGCCGAGTCGGGAGTCGGATTGATTCTCACCGTTGATAATGGTATTTCCGCTCACGAACCGATCGCCCTAGCGATAGAATTAGGATTAAAAGTTATTATCACCGATCATCACGATCTGCCGCCAATTTTACCAAATGCCTCCGCTATTCTCAACCCAAAATTATTAACCCCGAACTCTCCCTATCAGGGATTAGCGGGGGTGGGAGTCGCCTATATTTTAGCGGTGACAACTGCCCAAAAAATGGGTAAATTACAGGGATTAACCGAGTCATTATTAGCATTATTTACCCTAGGCACTATAGCAGATTTAGCCCCATTAATCGGGGTAAATCGTCGCTGGTTAAAACGGGGTTTAAGAAAATTACCCAAATCCCAATTAGTCGGCATTCAATCCCTGATGCAAATAGCGGGAATTAGCGAGGAACAAAAGCAATTACAACCGGATGATATTGGGTTTAAATTGGGGCCGAGAATTAATGCCATTGGTAGAATTGGTGATCCCCAGATAGTTATTGAATTATTAACCACCGATGATGCCGGAATTGCCTTAGAAAGAGCGATGCAGTGCGAACAAATTAATCGTACCCGTCAAGAATTGTGCGAAAAAATTGAAGAAGAAGCGATTAAATTAGTGGAAGAAACTCCGATTCTTTGGCAAAAAGATCGAGTTTTAGTTTTAGTCGAAAAAGATTGGCATCATGGGGTAATTGGTATTGTAGCTTCCCGTTTAGTGGAACGCTACGGAGTGCCGGTTTTTATTGGTACTTACGAGGAAGAAGAGCCAGGTAAAATTCGCGGTTCTGCCAGAGGAATTGAAGAATTTCACGTTTTTGAAGCCCTGCAATTTTGCCAAGATTTACTAGGAAAATTTGGCGGTCATAAAATGGCGGGGGGTTTTAGTTTACCCACAGCTAATTTACTAGCATTTAAACAAAGATTAAGTCAATTTTCTCACAAAATTTTACAAATAGAACAATTAAAACCTTTAATTAAAGTTGACACTATCCTAGACTTTAAACAAATAAACCTGCAACTTTTTCAACAAATTGATAGTTTGCAACCCTGGGGAATTGGCAATGAATTACCCGTTTTTTGGACTCCTAACGTGCGAATAGTAGAACAGAAAACTATCGGAAAAAATCATTTAAAATTATTGCTGGCTCAAAGGGATGATACCAGAATTCAAGCCCTAGCTTGGCGTTGGGGCGAATATTGTCCTTTACCAACTCGTTTAGATATTGCCTATAAACTCAAAGAAAATACTTGGAATGGTAATACAACCATAGAAATTGAATTAGTGGGAGTGCGATTACCCCAAGAAAATGATAATATTAAAAAAGCAATTTTTATGCACGCAGATAAAATGTATCAATGTAGTTTTTGGGGTGATGTAAACGAGATTCGCATCAAAAATGAACAGGGCGATATTTTAGTCGTGCAGAAAGGGCAGCGCATTGGTTTATTAGGCAAAAATCGACAACAAGCTAGAGAAGTCAACGTGACTGAACCCCGTTTTTATACTTTAATTAAAGTTGCCATCAAAGCTTTGGCTATCTAAGTAGCTGGTTATAATTAAATTAAAAATCGATTTTAGGTTCGATCCCCCCTGCCCCCCTTAATAAGGTAGGGTTGATTCATGAATCAACCCTACCCTTGATAACGGGGGTGTCTGATAATTTTTAACGCCTACCTACTTAGCAAAACCTCCAAAAAAAGCGCCTTGACGATGAACCAAACCATAGTGATCAAAATCGGTACTTCCAGTTTGACCGATAATGAAACCGGCCAATTATCCCTCTCCACGATCGCCGCTTTAGTGGAAGTCCTCACCCGGTTGCGCGCTGCCGGTCATCGGGTGGTATTAGTATCTTCCGGGGCCGTGGGGGTGGGCTGCCGTCGTCTGGGAATACAGGAAAGACCGAAAAAAATCGCCCTCAAACAAGCGATCGCAGCCGTCGGTCAAGGTCGTCTGATGCGGATCTATGATGACCTCTTTACCAGTCTTGGTCAACCGATCGCCCAAATTTTGCTGACCCGTCCCGAATTGATGGAACGCACCTGTTATGTCAACGCCTATAATACTTTTCAGGCTTTGTTTGAATTAGGGGTAATTGCCATCGTCAACGAAAATGATACGGTGGCGATCGATGAGTTAAAATTCGGCGATAATGACACTTTATCAGCCCTTGTAGCCAGTTTAATCGAGGCTGACTGGTTATTTATCCTCACCGATGTGGATCGCCTCTACAGTGCCGATCCGCGGCTATTTCCCGAAGCTGCGGCCATTGCCCGAGTTAGTCCCGCAGAATTAGCGCAACTATCGATCGATGCCGGTAGTAGTGGCAGTCAGTGGGGGACCGGGGGTATGGCGACTAAATTGGCCGCGGCCCGGATTGCCACCAGCGCCGGGGTAGAAATGGCGATTACTAGGGGACGGCAGCCCAGCAATATCTTAAAAATTATGGCAGGAGAGGCGATTGGAACCCGTTTTGAGGCACAAAAACGCAGTGATAACGCCCGCAAACGCTGGATCGCCTACGGACTAATGCCCATGGGTCAAATCTATCTCGATGCTGGGGCGATTCAAGCCATTTGTCAGGGGGGAAAATCCCTCCTCGCGGCCGGAATCACCAAAGTGGAGGGGGAATTTAGCGCCTCGGAATCGGTGCAATTGTGCGATCAAGAAGGCCAGGAATTGGCCCGGGGAATTGTTAATTATAGTAGTGAGGAGATCGATCGAGTTAAAGGTCAACATTCCGAGCGTATTGCCAGTTTATTGGGTTATAGGGCCGCAGAAACCATTATTCATCGGGATAATCTCGTCATTTTGAGCGCTTCGTCCACCAACTCGACTAATAAGGGATAATTCCGCCACCCAGAGCAAGTCCAGCCAATGCCTTAAATGTAAAGAAATGTCTCAAAAAAACAACAAATTGTTAGACAAGCAAGAGAGTTGGACTAGGGATATCCCCCGAAGTTCAACCCTGTGAGATTATAAATGAAGTGAAACTCAAAAATGTCTTTATTGCTGTTGGGAGAAACTTAATAATGCGAGACGCGGTAACTAGCCTGATTAGAAAATACGATGTCACCGGACGTTATCTCGATCGAGATGCGATCGATAATCTTAAACAATATTTTGCCTCGGGAACTGCCCGTCTAGCTGCCGCCGCCCTAATTAACGCTAATTCGGCGGCGCTCGTGCGTGGGGCAGCGATTCGTCTATTTGAAGAAGTTCCCGAATTGATCCGCGCCGGGGGTAATGCCTACACCACCCGTCGTTATTCTGCCTGTCTGCGGGATATGGATTACTATCTCCGCTATGCCAGTTATGCCCTAGTAGCTGCTGATACTAATGTTCTAGATGAGCGGGTACTGCAAGGACTGCGGGAAACCTATAATTCCCTCGGTGTCCCCATCGGTCCGACGGTGCGCGGTATCCAAATCATGAGCGAAATGATTCAAACCATGGCTGCTGAGGCGGGTATTGCCGACACCTCTTTGATCGCTGAACCCTTTGATCATCTCACTCGCGAATTAAGCGAAGTGTCTATCTAAATTCAGTTATCAGTTATCGGTTATCAGTTAGGAAAGGCAAGAGGCAAGAGTATTTATTAGTTTGTCTCCTGTCTCCCGTCTCCTGAATTATTAACTCGCCGTCGGCGATCGAGCCATTGTTGTAAAATAATCGCCGCCGCTTCCCGATCGATCGCTCCCTTATCCCAAGAGGAAAACTGTTTTTTGGCTTTTAAGAATTCTTCCGCCTCTAGGGACGTGCAACGCTCATCAATGTATTCCAGGGGCAAATCCAAGGCGATGGCTAGTTTCTGGGCGTATTTTTGCACCTGTTGGGCCTGAAATCCTAACTCTCCCGCCATGGTATAGGGCAGTCCCGCCACCAAAATCTTAATATTTCTTTCCTTGACAATCGCATCAAACTGTGCTATGTCGGCAACAAAAGAAGAACGGATAATCGTGGTTAAACCAGTGGCGATTAAACCTGTACCGTCACATCCTGCCACTCCTACCCGTTTTTTGCCGATATCCAAGCCCAGGGCAGCGACTCTTTCCATTACACTGGATGCCCCTGATCGGGGGGTTCCGAGGGCGGTTTAACTGGGGGAAGTTCCCCCGTACTGTCGAGGGAGTCCAGGGGGGGATTATTGGGCCATTTTAACCAAGACATCCGACTAGGGATGGGAGTTCGCGGCACCGATTGTAAACCCTGCAGCATTTCTGCCAGGGCGGAATTTTCTGGCTTAGTTTCGCGGATTTTGTGCCATACCGAGCGCGACATCATCAGGGTGTGGGAACTGCGGATCGCTCCCAATTGTTCCAGATATTCCCGTCTTTCGTGCTGATAATCAGCAGATATTAACTCTAGCGAGCGAGGGGGATACTTGCGAGTGATCTGGGCCATCTGGATTAATAACTTAGGATAGAGCCAAGTGTAGGCGGGATGGACAATTAATTTCGCTTGATGGGGTCGCTCATCTTGGTTAGATAGGATTAATTCAAAATAACCGATCGCCGCTTTTCGTTGTGGTTCAAAAACGTAACCGCGACTAATTTGCGGACCGCCGCACCAACTCTGACAGCGACCGAACAAACTATCAACTAAACTGATTTTAAAATCCTGGATATGGCGATCAAATACCTGACGCAGTAGCGGCGGCATAGACACACAATCTAACTGATAAAGTAATTGAGCGTCAGCATTGCTCACGGGCAGTAAATTCGGTAAATCTGCCTCTTGTTTGCTCAATTCCTGTAATAATTGCGGCGGTAAAGACCAATAGGTTAATTCTGCTAAAGGCTGAAAACCGTGTTGCCGGAAAAGCGCCAAACTGTCCTTTTGATTGATATTAACCTCTAACACCCAGGTGCGGGCTTCCCAAACCGTTTCTAGACAATAACGCAGTAATTGCGCCCCGATGCCCTTGGGTTCGCTTAAAGACTCCCCTGGATGCACCCGCACCTGTTCCACCCGCCAAGTGCTGCGACTACTATTAAAAGGGGTGACTTGGATTGCCCCGCGAATTTTCCTTTCTTCTCCCCGATCCGCCGTAGACTCAGCTACATAGACATGAAAACGGTGTTGGAGAGGATTGGGAAAAAGACTGAGAATTTTAAACAACCCAAACCAAGGGCGCACCCGTTGCACCTGCGTGCGGAAATTTTGGGCGCGACGATCAATATCCTCATCGAAGTCATCTAGGGTTAAAGCTTCAATGTCTTCCAAATCCCGATATTGTACGGGACGGATTGGGCGATCGCTAAAATCGTCCCCTTGGGGAACAGGAGAAGTGGTCATGGCTCTGGGGTAAATATCGTCTATGCACCTATCTTACCGTAGAATCTAGAGGCACTTCCCCACCAATAACAATTTCTGAGGGATCATAGGGGACCACCACAGAAAGAACACCTCGATCGGTAGCTGGGGTTTTCTGGCCAAATTTCCGATCATGACAATTCGATGCTACAATAACGGACGGTTAATCAGTCCGAATTTGCAGTAAAAGTCTTTGAGTCAATCTGTAGATACCACTAACACCCTAGACACTCTAGCTCAAGAACTAGCCGCCATTCAGCAGACCGGTTCTAAGCGCGTCGCCTTATTGGGTTCCCGTCACGTTCCCATCACACACCAGCAATTGATCGAAATGATGGCCTATGCCCTCGTGCTGGGGGGCAATCGGATTATGACCTCCGGGGCGACGGGAACCAATTCCGCCGTCATTAAGGGGGCAATGCGGGCAGATCCTAATCTGTTAACCGTGATCTTACCCCAAAGTCTCGATCGCCAGCCCCTGGAATCCCAAGAACAACTCCAGCAGGTTATCCATCTGGTGGAATGTCCCGAAAATGACCATCTATCCCTAGGGGAAGCCAGCAGCCTCTGTAATCGCGAGATTATCAATCGTTGTCAACAGTTAATCTGTTTTGCTTTCCACGACAGTCAAACCCTTTTGCAAACCTGCGCGGAAGCGGAAGATCAACGCAAGCTAGTTACCCTATTTTATTTTGACTAAATTCAGCGATGAATCTCTCCGTCAGTGCCATTCTTCTCTATTCGATAGTGGCCGCCGCTATCTCTGTCTATCTACCTTTTCTGCTGGTGGCTTACGCTAGAGCTAAGGTGGGTTACAATACCTCCGCTCCCCGGGCCATGTTCGACCAACTCCCAGACTACGCTAAACGAGCAACTTGGGCCCATCAAAATGGTTTTGAAACCTTTATGATCTATAGTGCCGCTGCTCTCATGGCCTACGTTACAGGAGTCTCCTCATCCCTGGCCGCTAACTGTGCGATCGCTTTCGTGATCCTCCGGCTTTTATTTTCCCTTTTTTATATCACTAATGTCCCGATCGCTCGTTCCCTGATGTTCGGTCTCGGTTCTCTGTGTACTTATACTCTCTTTGGCTTGAGTTTAATCAAGATTCAGTAGAATTCCCCAAACCCCATGCAGGAGAGTCGAAAAACGCTATAGTTCGGGAGCGGCAAAGAAGTTGCTTAACCCGAACTATAGTTAATTCTGTTACTGATAAACCGGTAATTTGGGATTATCCACTGATAACAAACCGGTTAAAAGTGAGGCGGGTTTTTGACTATAGGGCCAGGCAAAAGCATGACGAAAAGCCGCATCTTGACAAGCTTGTAATTGTCGAAAATCGATCACGTCCAGGGTGAGTAAATTTTCGTACTCGAAGGGCAGCCGGACATTGTGTAAACCAGCATTATCGGTACAGATAGCAATATCAACCCCCGCTTCAAAACAGCGATCGAAGACTATCTTTAATTGCGATAAACTTTCGAGGGTGCCAGTTTTTAAATAGGTGGTGGGACAGACTTCTAAACATTGATGACGACGGGCAACTTCCGGCAGCAATTCTGGATATTGTAGAGGAATTTGAATACCGTGACCAATTCTTTGCAGATAGGGCAGTAATTGGGGATAACAACCGTCCTTTGTTTCGTAAAGATGGCCGGTGGTATTTAAACCCTCTTCCCTGGCATAACTGTATAAACCAGCAAATTCCTCTAGTCGAGTTTGGTAGTGGGAATCACCCCCAGCAATATCGATCGCACAGACGTATTCTCTCATCCCTAGGGCCAGATCAACGATCGCTTTGTTGACTTCGTAGGGAAGTCGCGAGTGCATACAGAGAATTTGACTGGTAATGAGCGGATATTCGCTCATTTTCGAGGCTTGACCGACGATTTCGACAATCGATCGCATTTGCTCGATTCGCTCTGTTTGGTTCAAATGTTCGTCGGTGCGATAGTAGGGAGTATAGCGCAATTCTAAATAGGCAAGATTCTCGAAGATGTAAGCGCCGCGAATCAGACGATAGATAAAATAGGGCAAAGTTTGGGCGGTTTGAACACTTTCGACTAGGGTGTGTAATTCCAAATACTCATCTAAACTATTGCGTTCGCGGGTGTAAAATTCCTCAAAAGCGGGATATTCTGGGAATTTAGCCGCTAAATCCCGCTCATGTCTGTGAAAGTAGCGCCAGAGAATTCTCGGTACTACCGATCCCCCTAAATGCCGATGCAAATCCGCGTATAAAGCCACAACTCCGCTGCTCCTTAGTCTCTCAAATGTTCCTTAAATATAACGAAGTTTTACAATTGTTTGACAATTGTTCCCAAATAGTATCAGTACCTAGTCGGTGAACAGTGTAGGGTGTGGGGTGTGGGGTGTGGGGTGTAGGGTGTGGGGTGTGGGGTGTGGGGTGTGGGGTGTGGGGTGTGGGGAGTTTTCTCAGTGAACTGATAACTGATCATTAAGCAGTGATCACTGATCACTGCTTAATGATTTGATAACATGGAGGAAAACCTATAGAGGGTGAAGCGGTATGAGTGACTATAAAGATTCTTCTTCCATGCGCTATTTCTTGGCAGGATTAAAACCCTTTGCCCAACCTTTATTTTGGCTGCCGCTAGGAATATTTTCCCTGGCTCTAATTGGTTTCTCGATATATCAACAGAATCCTGAATGGTTGGGTTCGGTATTAGATACCCCAGGAATGTCCTTGGAGGAACGCGAAATCCAGACTAAGCAGATTACCGATGCTCCTCTCCCCAGTCCTGCAACAATGCCGGCCACTCCTGCCAATAATAATACCGCTCCCCCGAACGAACCGGCCTCGCCGCAGCCTTTTAATCCTTTAAATACTAATCCCAATAACAACCAGAAACCCTCTTTATTCGCCCCGTTAATGCCGCAGACTAAGCAAAATCAGGCACCGAAGGCTAGTAAAACTCTGCAACCGATTCAAGTGCAACCGATTAGTGGCAACAATAGCAATTATCCTTTACAAAGGGAAATCGAAAATCGCTCACGGACTACTAACTTGAATAATTCTCCTAATCTCAACCCCGGGGGCAACCCGAATCAAGTCAACCCCCAAGGAAATTATTCCCCTTATCAACAAAATACTCAGCCCCTACCCTCCTGGAATAATGCCAACCCTAACCCGGTCCCCGGCTCTAGCAACCAATCCAACTATTATCAACCCCCCGTATATCAGGCCCCCGTTTACGGCAGTCAACCTAACGTCACTGGTTATCCCAATCAGGGAATGGCACCCAACAATAATGGCATCCCCAATCAAGTTCCTCCTCAAACTACTAACCGAGGTTTCTCCATCCAACAACCGATTGATACCCGGTCTTCTGGTTACTAGAGGAACTTAGATAGGGTTTGCTGAATAAATCTAAAAACCTTGTTGGATAATATTTTTAGACTTTTTTGAAATCAAAAAGTACCAGCGATTGGAGTGATTGGGGGGAAAAGTCAGGGACTTTTTCCCTGAAAATTAGGTAATTGACCGCCTGAAAATGGGTAAAACCCTACACCCCACACCCTACCCCCACCAACAAACTTTTTGCCGCAAACCCTAGATAGGAGCTTGCAGGAAGTCTAATAAAATCGGATTAACTATTTCTGGAGCTTCATCCTGGGGACAGTGGCCTAAACCAGCTAAGGGGATAAACTGTTTTACTGTCGGGAATCTTGCTAATTCTTGGCCCAAGGACAAGGGTTCCCAGGGATCCTCGCTACCCCAAAGCAGAATGGCCGGACAGGGGAGAATCGGCAGCAGGTCTTCTGGGAGTGGGCCGCCAGAATAACCGGTAAAAGCGAGGAAAACCTCGATCGCTCCTGGATCTCGGGCGGGTTTTAGGATTATTTCTACTAATTCCTCTGTTACCGCTTCCGAGCGCCGATAAGCTTGCAGGAGAATTTTACGCACTGTCTGGGGTTTAGCGATCTGTTGGAAGAAAAAAGCCCCAATTGCTTTATTTTTGAGAATTATTTGGGCAATATCCGCGCCTAAACGACGATACCAGGGTAATTCCTCCCGTTTTCTTTCGTGCAGTAGTCTGAGGGAACAATTAATCGCCGCTACCCCAAGGACAAAATCGGGATAATCGACGGCAGCCTGCATAATGGCGACGCAACCGATGGAATTACCCGCCAAAAAAGCAGGCCCCCCCACCACTTCCCGACAAAAATCGGCAATTTGCGCCCCCCAAGTCTCGAAAGTGTAATCGATCTCCTTTTGCGGTTCGGGTTTGTCGGAACCGCCAAAACCAATTAAATCTAGGGCAAAACAGCGACATTTTTCGCCTAAAACGGGGATATTTTTGCGCCAATGTCCCCAAGATGCCCCAAATCCATGCACAAGCACGATCGCAGGTCCCGTCTCCCCCGCACTTTGATAGGTGATTTTGAATCCCCGCCAATGCCAAATTTTTGCTTGTGTCTCTAATCCTAGAATTTGTTGCATATTTTTGTTTATCTGTAAAGTATTTGTTGCTTTTCTTAATATATACTGTCAGGTTAACTGGCGGCTTAACTGGTCGTCTGGGGATGATGCCAAATACCGTCATAGTTCATCTCAAATGAACCCAACAATCGCCAATTATGATGAACCCTAGAAAGAAGTATTAAGTCACCTAGAAAACGGGTTTCTTGAAGAAACCCGTTTTCTGTGGGGTTTTTTGCGGAAAGTATCCCCCTCTTTTCGTAGTTCCCCCTCCCCTCGTAGTTTAAGGGGGTGAGGTCATAACAATCCGTTGCCAAAACAGACTTTTCAGAATATAATAGAGAAGAGTAGTCATTCATCGATCAGATTCGTTAAGATGATATTACATGACTAATAATATTGACCATGACCGCTTATTTAAGGAGTTAATCTCCACCTTTTTTATCGAATTTATCGAGTTATTTTTTCCTCAATTGATGGATTATTTAGATAGAAACTCGATTACTTTTTTAGGCTCTTCCGAACTTGTCATGTAAAATTAAAGAAAAAACAGACAATTATTGCTGACCAATAAAACAATAATTTATCTTTAAAAGCTGACTATGCTTGCAATACAGCAATTTATTGGTTAAAATATAG
>Ga0315908_10000390_pt1 | contig 35100 bp, 14 predicted proteins | sample LakEriMetagenome_12_FD_203520 | JGI IMG/M metagenome (GOLD analysis project Ga0315908, IMG submission 203520) | Freshwater fungal communities from buoy surface, Lake Erie, Ohio, United States - Buoy 4 MA124 | ecosystem: Environmental > Aquatic > Freshwater > Lake > Lake biofilm | place: USA...
TAATTATTTTGAAAATTAATATGAAAAAAATTAAGCCATAAGTAAATAAGTAATAAAAGCATATAAAAAAATAAGGAAAATATATAAATAATATTTTTTTATTTTGTAAAAGAAAATAATTAAATATGTCAAATAAATGATAGACAAAAACTAAAATAAAATATTATAAAAATCTATTTTAAAATTTACTATAAGATAATAAATCCAATTATCATATAGATACTATAGAAATATAAATTAAAAAGTAAAAATTTTAAGAAAAAGAATAAATAAAATGATATAAAATTTATCAAATGAAGATGATATAAAAAATTAAGTAGATGAATACATATTTAAAAGCGAATAAGAAGTTGATTGTTAAGTTAAAAAAATTTTAAATGAGTATAAGAAAATTATTAAATAAATAAAAAAAAGTGAATATTTTGAAAATTAAGATGAAAAGAAAATAGCAATTAGTAGATCTATAGTGAAAGCATATACAAAAATAAGAAATCAATATAAATAATATTACCAAAATTTATAATAAAAAATAAATTAATATGTAAAAAAAATGATTGCTTAAAATTAAAATAAAACAAAAACTTATTTATAAAATTGTTCTTTAATGATTGCTGTAAGAAAATAAGTACAAATATCAAACAAAATAATGATTTAATAAATTAGAATGTTAAAAAAAAGGCTAATTAGATTCATCTATAATTTATCAAATATTGATGAAATATAAAATTAAATAGATGAATATATTTAAGAAATAAATTAGACTATAGATTTTCAAGTTAAAATAATAATAGAAAAGTATAAGAAAATAATTAAATTTATAAAATTAAGTAATTATTTTGAAAATTAATATGAAAAAAATTAAGCCATAAGTAAATAAGTAATAAAAGCATATAAAAAAATAAGGAAAATATATAAATAATATTTTTTTATTTTGTAAAAGAAAATAATTAAATATATTGACAATAGTATAGAGTCCAAAAAAATAATTTAATAAAATCATAAGATTAAATATTGTTCATTAAGAATTTCTGTTAAAATATAAATGAGAATTTCAAATATGATTAGAAATTAAAAATTAAAAATTTTATTAAAAAAAGTAAATAAGATGATATATAATTTTATAAATATAGATAAAGTAAAATATAATTTAAAAAAATTAATTTAATAAAATAAAAAAAAAATTGATTATTTTATTGAATAAATAATAAATAACCAATAGAAAATAATTAAAAATATAAAATTAAGTAATTATTTTGAAAATTAAGATGAAAGGAAATAAGCTGTTTGTAAATCAGTAATAAAAGCATATATCAGAATAAGTGATATATATAAAAAATATTACTATGATTTGGAATAAAAAATAATTAAATATGTAAAAGTAAATTAAGATAAATATTAATAACTTATTCAAAAAGGATTTATTATTTAGCTTAAAAATAATTAAGAATTATTGAATTAAAATAAATTTAAAGTTTTAAAAATACAAATACGAAACTAAAATATTCTTATGATAAAAAAAATATAATAATTAAGAAATAAAGTTAAATAAATGTTAGAAAATGTAATAAATAAAGAAACTATTTAAAATTAAGTTAATATTTATATTTCTAATACATTTAATATTGTTACTTAGGAAATATCTTTTTACATTACAAAGTTTTAAAATTAGATTAATGATTTAGATAATAGTAATTTAGATGATATAATTAATAAAACAATTATAAATATCATCAAAATTTTTCGAAATAATATTTATTTATTATTTAAAATAGTAAAAAAATATATTATCTACAATAGATAATATCAAAAATAGGATCAAAATTATTTTAGTAATAATTTAAATTCGTTAAAAAAGACTGTTGAAAAATAAATTATGTTATCAAATAAATTAATGGATTAAAATTTATTGATTTTAAAAAAAAAATTAGTCAACACTTTATCTAATTTATTTGTTTATCAATAAATTAAAGATTAAATAGATGAATTTATTATTTAAACTAATAAATAAATTTAAATATTGTAATATTAAGCTATAAAGTGGGGTTAAAGTTAAATAGAATAATTAGATGAATAAAAACAAAGCGACTATTAATTAATTAAAAGTATAATTATAGATACTTAAATGATAATAGTAAATATTTATGAAAAATAGTTTTACCTGTTATGGTAAAAAGTTAAAAAATTAACTGATTTTTATATTAAGATAAAATAAGATGACTATAATTTATAATTTAACATTTATGAAAAGTTAGAAAACGATTCAATTTAATATGAGAAAATCAAATATTTAATTTTAAAAAAAGTATTTTTTAAAAACATAAACATACTATTGATAAAATATTATTATTTTTTAAAAGAAATTTAAAATTACGTGAATAATATTAATGAAAATTAAAAATAATTTTTTATCTCTAATATAAAAAATATAATTTATGAAACTTATTAAGATATAAAATATTAAATTTAAAATACTATTGAGATAACTTAAAATAATATTTAATTATCAGATGAAAATAAATAAAATAATGAGAATTAGAAATTATAAAAAATATCATTGTATACTAAAAAAAAAATTGAATTGATGTAATCCAAAATTTTAAAAAGAAATTTAGAAAAAATTAAAGATTTATATTAAAGTATTTAAAATAAGAAAAGTATAAAAAAAGTAAGCCTATATTAAATATTATATAAACTAATTTCAAAAGTAAATACATGTTAAAACTAATGTTTTTCATGCTAAAATAATATATTATAACAAATATCCATTAAAAGATAGAAAAATTTGATTAAAAAATTAATGAAGTATATTTAAAAATATTCACCTAATTATAAAGTTAACAAATATTAATCAAGATAAATTAAAGAGAAATTATAATAAATTCTGAACAAAGCTTTAGTTTCAATTTAATAAGCTAGAGCAAAAATTTATCAATAGTTATAATCTTTGATTATATAAATTAATAAAAATAATTAAATTTAAAATAAAAATATTCCAATTTAGATGATTAATGATGAAGCTAATAAATAATTAGAATAAATTGAATATGATATATTGATGTCAACAATAAAAATATGGATATAAATAAGTTAACAAATAATTAATCAATAATAATTAACATTAGTAAAATAATAATATTTTACTGATTAAATCACTATAGATGAAATAAAAATACCTACTAATTAATAAATTAATTAATATACTATATAGTCGATTGAATAAAATCACTAAAATCTTTTAATAATAGAACAAAAAAGGGTGAATAATAACACAAATCCAGAGTATAAGCTCTAAAATCTTTTATTAGTTGAAAAAAGAATGGAATAAATACCTAATAGAAATGACTAAAATATCAATATAGCAGAATAAAAAAGATTAGAATATTCTAATTAAATAAATCAAGGTGAATAAATTAACAAGGGAGAATATATTTCTTCAGAAACTGTAGAAAATAAGTGATAAATTATTTTTATTACAAAATAATTTTAACATTAATAATTCAAATATAAATTTAAGTATTTATTTTAAATATTATATGTAATATATATAATTAGAGTCCAAAATTATTCTATTTTATATTAGAATATTTGATTTTAAAAATATTATATGTTAAATATATAAAATTATAAATTTAAATTGAAATGAAAATAACACTTATAATGATAATATTAATGATAATTGAAAAATTTAAAATATGAAATTAAGCTGGAATGTCATTATAACCTTAAAACGGATAAATTTAGTTAAGTTCTAACTACATATTTTAATAACTAACTATAGAATAAATTTCATAAAATAGTAAATTAGTTCTTAATTTTAAACAAAGTTAAATAACAGTGTAAGACGGTAATTTATAAACCTGTACACTAACAATTTCATCAACAAATACGTAACTTTCAAACTGTTAATGCTTATCTAATATTTGCTCAATTTAAATACCATAATAGATATAATAATTTTCAATAGTTTAAATTTAATTTGGACCTCTTAATAATCCATCAGCTATATCCTAATAATCTATAACAGCATAATTAAATTAATTTTCAATTCAAACTATAACAATATCTAGTGATTAATACACTCCTGGATAAATAAGTTTAGTCGGTCTTACTCAAAATTCCTTTATGATAGGTTATTTTAATATATACAGCATTAAATTTAGAATTCAACATGCGATTCCTTAAAATGGATAAATAAACGTAATAGTACCTGTATATTAAGGCTCAAACTAAGAAAATATTGATTCAGAAATGAAATTATCTTAACCAGTAAGTGTGAATATATAAGTATACAATGTAGTTTCTCAATAGAATTGTTAAACTTAGATGGCTTAAAACTTACAAAGCTTTTTGATATTAGGGAGCAACATTGTTTTTAAAAATGGAATAGGAGTGGACAATGTGAATTATATATAACTGGATATTTCTTAAGTAAGAAATCCAACTGAACTTAAGATTAGCACGACGAGCATTACCATTTAATCCATGAACAGTCAGAATTAAGTTATTGATTAAATATCTTAAGGTATAAATGGTGTGTCTAATAGTGCTAATAATATTTAGTTTATAAGTATTGTTAGTCTTAATACCAAGGTTAATCAATAAACTACCCTTACTATTTAGATACTTCCTTCTGTCTAGTTTTTACAAGGAGGCTATTTAATCGTTATCATTCCTAGTACTCTTAAAGTCTAATAAAACTCTATATGTACTGTCATGATAGGCCTCAATCCTTAGGGAGGTATCAAAATATATCATAATACATCATAATATACAATAATATATCATAATATATCATAATAAATATTAAAATATCATAATATTATAATATATGATAATATTATATTATAAATTTGAAAATTGTAATTAATAAGGTTCAAGTGGATGTGTATACAGTGGTAATAACGTATTCAAGACAATAAATTTCAGTTATTTGCAAGTGTAAATGAACATCTGCATCTAAATAACTAATATAATAAACCCTAGCAACACCCAAGCATCATCCTCATTTTAATTCACAACATACAACTCAAACAACCAAATTCTATGCTAAATGTCTCCACTAAATGCATTCTATTCTGCCACTCCTGGTCCAATCACCATTCTCCAATATCCAATACGATCTAATTCTAATGCCAACTCAATAATCACTCTTGACTTAACCTTCAAACTACTTGATCCTGTTAATTACAATGGATATTTCCTCTTTAAACTTGATGCCAATTACTTTTCAATTTTGCCTGATTATAAACTCTATTATTATTAGTCTGGTTCTAAAATACTTATAACTTCTTATTCTCTTTTATAGAATGATGCTTCCTTTATCATTTTTGAAGTTCAGGAATTTTGTAGTGCTTTTAATAATAATTAAATTGGATGTTCAGCTGATACCTAAATTCAAATATAAATTACTTAGATATAGAACCCTATTTATGTTCCTTTGATATAATAAAATGCATAAGAAATATAGATAAATAGTATGAGTAATAAGATAAACAACGTATATTATTCAATAGATTATGGGAACATTAATATAGTACCTGCATTGATTCCTCTTGCTTTTGTATCAATAAGTTTCAGTAGAGAACTATCAAATAAAGCAGGATAAGGGTGTAATATAGTTGTAAACATAATGGGAGGATAATATTAAGAGCTACAAACTAACAATGGAAACATAGTAATAACAGTGCCTCGACAACTAATATGTGAATAGAGTAAAAACGGTTAATAATGCTAGATAATAACAAACAGTGGCTCATCAAATATATTGTGTACTGTTTCTCTATATTCTCAGAATCTATAAGAGAGCAAAGATGAGCCATGCCAAAGCATATAGCAAATAACAGTTTTGAAAGTATGCGATAACACATAAATATGCAATAATATAGTATAATCTTAAGGTAACTTCAAAATAAGTGTGACTAATATAATAAACTATTAAGCAAGAGCTCTGACTTAAAAAGTGTATAATGATTTATTTATGGTATAAATCCTGAATATAGTATCTACAAAGGTATTACAACAATCTAGTACGACTAACAATCTACTCTCTACTATCTAAGTAGGTTCCTTTTCTTCCTCATCCCTTATTGACTCCTCTTACATAACTGGTTAACTTTCTACACTTACCTTTTCCATTTTCCTCTAATAATCCTTTCCAGTTTCTGCCTCACTTTCACTCTTATTACCACTCTCTATTACTTCAACATAGACATCATCACTTGTTATTTAAATCAACTCATTCTCTATCAATCTTTAACTCTTATAACCAAATACTCTTATCACTTTTTCTTCTCTCTTTAATAATAATTCTATCACTCCTAATACCTTCATTACTAATCCTATCACTATTACTATTACCAATATCATTAATCCTTCTTCCACTATTCTTATTAATGATATTCTAATTCAATCCTTTACTTTTTAATAGCAATTAATGTAATAAGCATTTTTTTCTCTTTAAATGACTATTCCTCATCTTTTTACATAAGCTTCTATTGTCAGAACAAACAATCAGATCACAAAACCCACTACCTTGAATCTCAACTTTTAGATTTTTAATAAAATTGATTCGTCTAATAATATTCTTTTTCTAAGGCTACAGAAAACTTAAGTTCTTATTTCAAATAGTTAAAATTTAAACATTTTTTATAATTAGCAATAACTGACATATTAAGTGCTAACAGATGATTAATAAGTTTTAGAAATTTTAATAAAATTGAGTTTTTGCTAATGTTCAGATATTAATAAAAATAATATAATTTCAATTTCGAATGGACTTACGAATCCTTATAATAACAAAGATATTTAATAAACAAACATAATGAGCTCAAGATCAAGTGATAATTTATATTAGATAGACAGCTCTTCTATAGTAATAACACCTCTTCTAGTAGGAGGTCAACTGAGTGTAATTATAAATAGATTAAATAAATTGAATTATAATTTTAATAATAATAATGATAAAATATGATTTAGGTATAAGTAAGCTACAATTAATTACCGCTTATAACATTCATGGACATAGAATATAGATTTTTAATAAAACTATCTTCAGACATAGACTTAAATGGATACTTAACAATTGAGTTCCCTGTAAATTTGATTTACTTTTCAGGTAAGAGCAATGAATGTCCTCCTGCGTCAATGAACTCTTTACCTCTTTAGACATCCTGTACATTTCATCCATCAGCTCAATATAACTTCATAAAACTTCTGACCATTAAATCTATCTGTTAATAAACCCCTTGCATTTCCTCCTAAATTCTCTCAATCAGCGTATCCAACATCAAAACCTATTTCTCCACTATTTCACTCACTAATACCAATACTATTACCTACTCTACTTATGACTCTCTTAACTTTATTTTAGACTAAATCATTACCAATTTGTAATCTTTTACTGTTTCATAACCATTTTCATATCCTCTTTCCAATTTTTTATTCACTAGAGACACTACTATACCTGGTTCTACAACTCTCAATCTAGAAATAACTATCACTATTACTACTATTGTTTAGTCAAATTCTATTATAAGGATTACCTTTCCTTCATCTTAAATATAACTCATTAATTAATTATCATCTAATTTGCCAATCTGTTAAGCATTTATAAACAACGCTTATTCCCTTTATCAATGCACTCTTATATCCAATTCAAATGATACCTTCGTAATTGATATAGTAGAGTTCTGTTCCAACAACAACCTATTCTGTAATTTAAACTCAATACTCAAACTAAAAATAAGCAATATTCAAAATAGCTATTATTTGGAATCTCCTTTAAAACAATCAATAACAGTATTAATGTACTAATAATCTCCATCAACTGCAATTTATTGGATTAGCACTTCGTCTAGTATACTTCGAGTGAGTCCTGAAATATCTCCTTCATCCTTCAAACAGTTCTCTTATTACTCCAACAACTTGGTAGTAGGATAATAAACCAATCTGGATTATTAATTATAACTATAATCTCCTGGCCTTATAGACTCAGTTTTCACTATTTACTTCGATTAACCCATTATGATTTCATTAGACCAAGCTTAAGTTAGTTACGGATCAAAAATATCTGACTCTTAAAAGCTATTTAATTTTATTTCCAAAACCTAATTCAGCTACTACTCTGCCAACTCTCTTAATTATATAAAGTAAGTAAAACTATTTAACCTTTGCTCTGATGTGAATCTATGTTAATCCAACTGCTTCATCATAATTAGACTTATAGCTATAAATCAACTCTATCAATCCTAATAATAAACTAATCATTAAATATCTCTTCTTACTTCCTCCTTCATGCTCATTAGTACAATTACTCAACCTATCCTTTTTCCTTACTCTCTTTATACTTTACCCTCTATTCAACTATAGAGATCCTCTTCTACTCTTTCAAATCCTATTTAATTTAATATTATTTTCTCTCTATAAATATCTCTAATTTTCAACTCATTTATTTCTATCATTATTCCTAATAATCAACTCTTATTTAGTAATTCATAATAATCCTAATAAATTCTTGTCAGTCTCAACTCCCTTTCTGTCTCCTCCTTCAATGCTGATTTCATTCAATAAAAAGATTACACTTAAATACTTATCTAAAATACATTTTGTAATTAGTAATCTTGTCCACCTAATACTATTATTAATTTCCAAATTAATAATTAATTTTCCAATCCTATTTAATAACTGTCTGTTGTTACTCAGACTATTCCTTTTATATAAATTCAAGCTTATTATTAACAAAATAATCAAGGAATTTTTAATCATCAAAATTTTAATATAATTAGTCCTGTTTTAGTTTTCCAAAATCAAATAAAATTCCTTTTAATTCAAAGGACTCAAAATATTATTTAAGCTAAGAATACTAAATACTTGATAAGCTTTCAAATATTGAGTGATAGTAATAATAATAATAATTGGAATGGTATATTAATACAAATTCCCAATAAAATGATTTACAAAGGTGATAGTAAACTAATAGTAATAATAAGAAATAAGTAAAGTTAGATAGAAGACATATCAAATTAGTGTGTTTTTAATTATGTAAAAGACTAAGATAAAAATGATTACCTTGATTGGTTATTGATATAAGACTAAGGTATAAGTAATATATATCTAGAAATATAAAACATAGTGAATCCCCAATACTACATAGAAGGTATAAATAGTGGAACATTCACAATCGAATTGGTGGACAAGGATAAGAAAGTTCTAGGACAGAGTTACCTGAATAGCCAACAAGTACTTCTAAACATAATAGCAAGCCAATTTAATAACCTAGAAGTGACTCGGTCGACTAATCTAGTTGGTCAGGCCAGTTCGATTCAATTCAAATTTTCTTCACCCTTTTCCATTCTTCCTCAATCGTAATTCAGTCTACTTATTCCCCAATCCCAAATGACTTTCTCTTCATCCCTCATAACAGCAATAGACTTAATAAATAATTTACCTATCTATAATATTATAATCACTTCTAACTCCTCATTCACTAATGTTTCATTTAATACTTTTTGTCTCAGTATCTGTCCTCCTAATACTCAGTTTTACTTCTCAATTACTGGATTCACTAATGCTCTCTTTAATCCTAATAACAATTATTAAAACAATATATAGATTTCGATTTCTAAATAGTATCTCTAGCTTTATGCCTTTTCTGATGATATACTTATCACTCCTATTCTTACATCCTCTCCTCTACTTTTATTCCCTTTTAATCTATCCAAATTATAATTATAAAATAATTAATAGTTTCTAACTGGTTCAGATATCATCCTTAACTTTTAATTTAAATTAGATAATAATAATATAGATTAATTCACTATATTTCTTATATAATTTCCAAGATTCACTTTCTATGAGTCATCTAATTCTACTTTAAATGAAATATGTCCAATAATTAATTATAACAATTTACTTTGTAGTGTTACCTATAATTTAAATTAGTCATCTTAATAACCTATATACAAATATATTAACGATATCCGAATCAACAATTTATGTTAAATATATAACTGTTAGAATGATATGACATTATAAATAAAATTAAGAAACTAACTAAATACATTTAACTACTTTTAAAATAAGAAAATTTAGATAATATTATTAAATAATTAAGGTAAGTAGATATAAAATGGGAATTAAAATAATGATCTAATATAAATAAGTGAAAATTATTACTTCAATTACAAAGTGAATTCTAGCAGCTTGAAAGTGTTTGATAAGAATGTAAGTTTGTGCATGGAATTCATTATAAAGAACAGCTTCGCAAGCATAGAATATGGAGGTTAACTTATAATAAGAATAACAAAAGAACTTCTATTGACTTAACCTTCATCCCTTTCAATTTAATTTCCTTAATTACCATAAATGAATCTATACACTCGATTGATGTATGATAATTATAGTAAAACGACAATTGAGTATTTCAATTTACAACTGGATTTATCAAATTAATCTGTAATATTTTGTCTTAATGGAATTGACAATCCTTAGTCCAATTTGATCACCAACTCTTCTTTTCTTTATTCGCAATAATATCTTTCTGAATATTCTCTTAATGCTTCTATAGACTCTACTCTTAACAATTTCACCTATTAGGCTTCTTTATTAGGTAATATCATAACTAAGTAAGTCACTAGATCTGTTATTAAAACTAGCTAATAAACCAATATTAATATCCAATTTACAACTCAAAATCTTATTTAAAAAGGAGGCATGATTTAATTCATTATTGATATTCATCAAATAGTCTTCAATGGAAATCTATTTAAATGTATTGACAATATTACCAATATAGAATATCCATGCAAACAGTCTTCATCCAATAAACTATCTCTCATAATTTACGACGTCTGTCAAAATAAATTTTGTTCTGCAGAAACCACATTTAATATAATAATCTAAAATGGATTTAGTAATCCTGACACTGCTTATTCATATTCATAAATATAGAATAACAATTATTTTGTTTAATTATTCACTTTGTAGCCTGATTTTGGATAAACTGATTGCGATTAAAAGATAGTGGTTATGCCTACTATGGTATAAGTGGAAAAGAAGGTCATCAATAAGGATGCAGTTTACTTTTGGATTGTAGTTGTTTTGAGTACTCTTTATTTATTGGTTAATAAAATTATCTAGAAGAATAACATGAAAGTTATTAGCAGCCTCATTTTCGTATATACTATTAATGAATGGCTCAATAGACTTATTCTCATTATAATTCTCATAGTAGCCAATCAGTCAGATCAAACCTTTATTAGTGCACTCATTTTCCTATCATTAGGAGCAAATGCTGGTACTAATTATTATCAAATTATTAAAATGCATTAAAATCATTATAATTATTAAATTAATATTTTATTTTTATTAAAAATTATATAAATTAAAATATTAATATATATTTATCAGGTATCGGAATTCTGTTTAGTAACCTTTACTTGCTACTGTTTAGGAAAAGTATTAAATACTTCTTCTAATTCTATACACACCATCCTTAATACTTTAAATATTTATCACTAATGATTTCTGTTTTTGGAGTCTACATTACTGAAGCATTTCAAGCTGGTCTCTACTCATTCCTAAAAGCAGACTTTATTAGAGTCAAAGCTTATAGAACAACTCTCTATAAATTATTTAAAATCTCATTAATCATCACGTAAATTTATTTTAATTATTCTTTAGATTTATCATCAAAATTATTTATCTTTATCTTATCATTTCTAATATTTCTGAACTTAATAATATATTTTAATTAGCTTTAATTGGATTCCTTCTCAATTTGCTCATTTTTATTCTAGTCGTCTTTTAAGTTTATAAATAAAATAAAAAATTAAATGGTTCATATTTGTATTCTGTTATGCAATATGATTTTAAAAATATTATTAATGGAATTAACAATTTAGTAAATTTAAAAGTGGATGAAGATTAATTGTAATAATAAAAATAGGAAATTAAATAATAAGAAGAATTAGACGAGGATATATAATAAGAAGAAGATGAAGAATAATAATAATAAGAAAAGCTTTCATATGATATAAATGAAAAAATAGAAAATATAGATTTTGATAATTTCAATTTATCAGGAGAAATAGAAAAAAGTGAAAAAGGGGATGATGATTTAGAATAAAAATATAAAACTTAATAAACATAAATATAAATTTAAAATAAGCAAAATTATGTAATTGAAGAGCATAGTTAAAATAATGAAGAAAAAGAACAGTTAAGTTATTTAAAAGAAATATAAAAATAACAATAAGAAGAAGAATGAAAAGTATATAATAAAAATAGGTTGAATATATTTATAATAAGTATTATGAGTATGAATATATAAAAGAAGATGATCATTATTATGTATCAGGGTTAGCTTAGTGGAACTTTTTAATCAACAAGTTCATAGTATCAGTATCAATTTCATCAGGCTTTTTTCCCTTATCATGCTTTAATTTGGTGAGAATAAGATTACTATCATTATCGAAAATAATAGCATTAGTGTTCTTATTAGCATAAGCATTGAAGACATCATCAGTAGGGGAAGAACCATCACTATACTTTTGAGTCATAGCATGGATCTTCTAAGTATAATAAGCATGCATGAACTTTACTTTTTCAGGAGCTACAACACCTATCATACATTAAGGAAGTTTTTTGCATTCTTCTAAATTGCAAGGACATTCTTTAGGAACTGATGCACATTGAGCATAAAAAACTTTCCTGTCATTTAATTGCTGAATTTCTCTCACATTAGTCTTAGTCTTTAATCCCATCTTAACTAAATAGGCAGTCTTTAAAAATTCTAATTAGGAACTGCTGATACTAGCAGGAACCTTCATGATGTACCAATCCACATTTTCAGTGCAAGGAGGTTTAGTCAAACTACCCTTATATTTGAAGAAACTATAGTCTATTTTCTATTTACCCTTATCATCCTTATCGAACATTAGAGTCGATATTACATCATTTAAGTGAAACTTCAAGGACTATGTAATATCAGAGGACTTAATACAAACTCTCTTTTTATTGCACATGTCTGGAGAGTCCTTGATGTTATCATAGCTCTTTGGCCATTGATCGACATATAAAGAGTCAATAAACTTATTAGCAGCTCCTTTCGCCAATTAGATTACCAAGATTCCATAATCTCCTGATTCACTCATACCATGCACATGCATTTCTCCTACAATTTATTAAGTTTAACCTACAATTTAATGTTCCTATCCAATCTTGAAAGTAACTTTATTAATTTCATAAATAATTTGCTCTTCCTAATGCTTGAATATGATTTTTCCAAACTAGGCATAGACTTCAGGTTCCATAACCTTCAATGAGAACTATGCACTAAAGACAGTAGGAGTCTTCATAGCAACAACTGCATCTTCTAATAACTCAATATACTCTTCATTATCAGGATCAATATTAATAGGAGACTAATTCATACTAGTAGGTTTGCTACATTAACATGGCCATTATCTCTAGATAATAGGTTCCCAAGAGAAGTTTATACAAGAACAATCAGTACTAGCCAAACTAAATACTGGTTATTATCCAGGTCTATTCTCTACATACCAGGCATTTATTATTTATTGTCTTAAGGTTTCTTTGAAGGTTTAAGTTTAGACTTAATCTTCATTACAGAATAGCCAATTTTCAGAAGGCATATCTATTCTGAAGCAATAGCCTTAGAAACTATAAAGATCTATTTTGACTTATCTGATTTGAGGTTCGATTCTATAACAACATTATCCTCTTTCAATAGCATCTCTCTCAGTAGGAACTGTTGATAAGTCGAGTCCATATACTATTCCTCTGTAATCATCATCATCATTTAGGAAATACAACATCTTATCATTAATTTTGAATTGTAAATCTTAGAATACACTCATGTTATCATTCTCGACTCCTTTCTATTACACTCTCATGAACATTCTTCCAGATGCTACAGGCAAATCTGTCAATGCATATCTTCCAGATTTATTAGACTTATAAATAGCTTCTCCTGCTGCTGATTCAGCTTTCTGTTTCTCTAAATACTCAGCAGGTTTTTTTATTGTTACTTATTTCACTGTCACATCTTTCGCTAATCTTCTGCTACCTATTATTCCCACTTTATTCTTGTTTATTTATATTCTTTTCTATCTTAATCTGTTTCCTCCTTTATGTAAACTATTAAGCTTTAACATTAACACTGCCAACACTAAAAATATTATCTTCATTCTAATTATTATATCTTATTTATTATTATTAATTTTATCGTCTATTCAATTTATTAAAAAGATTAGATATTTCTTATTATTATATATTTATAAAACATTAATATTCTAATTATTATAATACTAATACTAATCAATTCATTATTGTATTATGCACGGAGGACTCTTTGGATTGAAATAGTCATAAAAACTCTTTATATTACTCTCTCTGTTATTCCCAAGTATTTTGATAGCTAGCTTACTATACAGAACAAATAATGCACTATTAACTGCTATAATTTATTAACTAATTTGTTGTATTCTTGTTCCTTTAATTTATATAAAAAAACTATCTAAAGAAAAGGAAGTAAGGTAATAAATTTATAATGATAATATGATAATATGATAGTATGATAATATTATAATTTGATAATGATAATATGATAATAAATTGATAATAATATGAGAATAAAAATATTTATAATAAAATAGAGCCTTCTTTTTCAATGAATTTCAGAATAGATCTGAACAAGTAAAAGAAGGTGCTTAGTATTTTGCAGGTGCATTTTCAATAATCTTTGTAATATTTGTACTACAATATGAATTTCGAATGACAGCTCTAAAGATGATAAAACTGCCTATGGAACACAATACAATCTATCTATCAGGAATTATATTAATAATGGGATTATTGAACCCGATTCTAGATGAATGGTTATGGAGAGTATTTTTTCCAAAAACACTTCCTAACAAAACACCTTATTTATTATTTATCCACTTCTGTTATGCTCTCTATCATTCTGTAATTCTCTTCTATTGTCAAGGATATTTATCTGCTATTATCAGTCTTTCTACTTATTTCTCACTTTCTAATAGTTTATATTATCTCAGGCAAAAGTATGGTTTCATCACTCCTGTTATTTGTCATTATGGAATTAATGTAGCTTTTATTATCATAGTTTCTGATATTAGTTATAGTATTTAGAAAAATCCATTTCTGATTTTCCCTAAATGATATTTATATTTTTATCAAACCTTATATGTTTACTATTTATTATTCTTACATCTCATTAATTCATATTTATCATTATTATATATAATTTTATCATATATTATTTATTATTGTCTCATATATTTTTTGAGTGGAATTCTTGCTAGGTCTTATCATTTAGATATTTTTTCAATAAAATTTAGTCATATTAATAATTTTGAGGCATTTTGAATTTGAGTTTTAGAATATCTCTACAAAAAAATTATATATTATTAATAAATAATTAATAAAAATTATTTATGATAATTTATTAAAAATAAATACGTATTGAAATTGGGTTTAATATGAATATTATTTGAGATTTCTGAAATAGAAGACTAAGAAAGATCATTTAAAATATTTGATAGTTTTGGATTTATAATAAATTACTATTTATTACTTTCCTATTATTTCTAATGTTTTAAAATGAAAGTGAGCATCTTATGATTAAGTGAAAGATTCTTCTTCTTAAACTTTCCACTAGTAACTAACCTGGATATTTATGCAGTGACTTATTTATTTTAAAGACTATTCTATTTTATAACCTATTACTAATTAATATTGCCATTAATAGAATCAATAACAAACTAATTGAGTAAAGCTTATTTGCATTTCTTGTTATTACACATGATATATCCATTTCCTTAAATATGAATTTATAAAATAACTGGACTATCACAACATAAACTCATCGCTATTCAATTAGAGTCTGTTAAATAAACAAATACCAAGTTTTCACTTTTGCTTTAACAAATTAACACATTATTTATGTTTAGTGTCAATTCGCTAAATATCTTGCAAGTTATTTTAAATATCAATTCTAATCAGCTATCTTCTTTTCGAATAGGTTTTACATCTTCTGCAAAGATATATTGGTTTAAAATTTATTTAAAATCGTTCTTCAAAAAATAAACTTTGTTATAATAAATTGATCCTATTTTATTCTACTCTTCTGAATCTTGAATCTTTTTCATTAGTAGCACATTTTCTAACTAGTTTTCTTCTGTTTTTCCTTATCTTTTCACGTTAAATAACTCTTAATTCTTATTGTTCAATTAGTCTATTTATTAATAGTTCATTGTTTTTACCAAGTTTTATTTTAATGTTTTCATTCGAATTGCAGATTATACTCTTTTTAAAATTAATCTTTATTTTTATTTACCTGTTTTGCATACTGTTTATTTATTGTAACTAATAATTATTTGTTATTGCCGTTTAAGGACGTTAAAATTAAAATGCTAAATCAGTTTTTTTTATCATTTTATATTTTACCAATTTTATTATTTATATTAATATGGAAAAAATATTAAATTTTTATTAATATATATAAAAAAATTTTTATTTTTATTTAAACTTTAAATATTCTAATTCTTTATTAAAATCTTATTTATATAAAAAACTTTTTTCATTAATTAAATATTTAAATAAATTAATTAAATAATTAAAATATAAATAAATTTAAAATTGTTAAATAATTTTATTATATAACAATAAATATTCATTAAAAATTTTGATTATAATAACAAATAAATAAGCTTTATATATTTTAAAAATAAATATAATTATAAATATAGTATAACTAAAATTAAATGGAGCAAAATGAACTGGAAGTAAAACTAATCAAATTGAAAGAGTTAATATATGATTTAGGTAATGCTTTGCTAGATTTTAATGAGTTTACTCATAACAAATTATTTTTATTCTTACTGATAGAGTATTTACAGTTTTGCTATTTCATAATCAACCCTAACAATGACAAATACTCTTGTACTTAATTCAATAACATCCAGATTATTAGACCTTACCTTTAGTACTTCAATGTAAAATTATAATTGTTATTGTTAAAAATATAATATTATTTAAATTATAAATATTATTATCACATTCAGTTTTGTAAAACTATTTTTGAATTTTATTTTTATCTATATACATAAAATTTTTATATATTTAAATTTTTATTAAAGAATTTATATTCAAATTATAGAAAAATATTAAGAATTATTTACTAATTCACAATTAAATATATACTTTTAAATTAATTATAAAAAAATAATATAAATTTTTAAAACTAATCAATAATATAATATCTATAATTTTTTTATCTATATTATTATCGATATATAAAAATTATGATAATTTTAAAAGTTCTACACAAATTTATACGGTAACTATAATTTACTATTATTTTGCCTTTACTTCACCTTTGCAATTCATCTTTACATTGCTTTGTTAACCTTTCTAATTTTTAAAACCCTATTGAAACAAAATTAAATATAAGATAAAGTATAGGCAAGATAAAAATCATTTAACAACAATGAAAAACAAAGACTTTAAATTATTAATATTTATATCTAACTGCTGGAAACATTTGGATTATTACCTTTTTTAAATATCTGCATAGTGTTTTTGTATTGTTAAAACGAAATTTCACAAAATATTTTAGGAATTACTTGTTTCTAAGGATTTTACTTTTTTCATGCTGCTGCAGCCGCTTTTATAGGAATCGTTATTTTTTTTTATATAATTATCTCTTTATTTTTTCATAATGAATTTTCTCCATTTTCCAACTCGATTTTTTCTAGCTAATCCTTTTCAGTTAAATTGGTTAGATTTATTATCAAATTTAGTTTTGCAATATATATTCCTGTTGATCTTTAAGCCAAATATAGTTATTAATGTGAAATTGTTATAAGTATTTTTTTTGGAGGCCTTGTATACTTTAGATTTCTAAACTTAGATTGTATATCATTATAAAATTTTATCATACGATTATAATAAATTATTTTAATTAAAATATTATTATTAATTTATTTTTGTCATATTATCATATTAATATCATATAATTATTTTAATATATTCATATTTTTAATAATTATTGTTAAAATATAAATTAAATAAAGACAATAATTTAATAATAAATACAAAGATTTCAATTAAAAAACTCAAAAGTATTTAGAAACAATCGAAATAAGTCTGTTTTTACTAAGTCTAGTGATAACAATAAGTTCTTATGTAGAGAATGCAGTATTAAATATTTTATAAATGGACATCGGAATATATTATTATATAATTCTGACATTTCTAATGATTTAAAGTTTGAGATACATGAAGAAAAAATAAAAAGAAGAGATTTTAAAAGAAGTATATAGTGAATTAACAGAAAATGAAGAAATCATGGTATACTTAAGAGCAGTTCTAGAAATGATAATGAATTAAAATTAGATGGAATGGGACTTGAAATTAAGAGGATTCATAGTAAAACATATAAAAGAGTGCATAAACGAATCAAATAATTGCAATTGTGTACTGCTTTCGACTCTTTTAGATAAAGAAAGCGAGGATAGAAAATAAGAGCAAATAGAATACAACATGTACCTATTTCTAAGTGAATTAATGCAATCTGCATTGAAAATATTACCGAAATAATGTGAGCTGAAAATTCTTTTTGCTTAATTGCAATTTCATATATTTAAAATGAAAAACATGTCTTTATTAAAATTAGCTGAAGCAGAAGAACTAAAAGAGTTTAGTTTGTTTAATGGGTTTAGCATATACAGGTTGAAGAGACAGATTGAAAATAATATGATAGAGAGTGATAATCAGATTAAAGGTAGAATGGCTAATATTAATACAATTATTGAATTTGAGATTATTTATTAAATGTTTTTAATGAATGTAAGGACTTTTGCTAATTTAAGTTATGATTTATGGAAGGAGTTGAAGGAAAGTCTTATTAATTAAAACAAGTTGTCTAATTTGTGTAGTTAATTAAGTGGCTATTATGATCTTGTTAAAGATAATTTTGTAATGCTTTAGAATTTCAAGTCTGACTCTCTCATCTATATTAAACTTTATAAGGACTTTTGTTAATATTTGTTGAACGACGACTTTCAGACAAGTGAGCTACTTTCTTTAATAAATGAAGTCAATTAGAATAAGAGTCAATTTTATAATCTAATCAATAACTCTATCTGTATGATCATTATAAGTGGAAATATGAATGATCTTGGAACAATTGTTTAAATTAATCAAAATATTCACAATATTTTAAAATATCATCCTAATGATATGGTAGGTTAAAACATCAATCTTATCATGTCTAATGTATTATATCATTATTATCATTATTTATATTACTATAATAATAATGATATTATTACTAACTTATTCTATATTATAGGCTTATTAAAAAATTCACAATAGTTTATTAGAAAATTATATTTATCATAAAGATGCAATTTTAAAAGACAAAAAAATGTTAGTGTTTGCCAGAGACAAAGACGATTATATAGTTTGTTGCAATTTGACTGTAAAGATTCTAGCAAATTTAAAAAGAGGTATAGAATTAGTAGGATTATTAGAAGAAATAAAGAAAATAGAAGAAATTGAAAATGAATTTGAAGTAAAATGCAAAGAAGATTTGAATAAATGTGGTATATTAATTTACAATTTGGACACTGGAAGAATTGAGGGTATCACCAAATCATGTGAGAATTTCGGTTTGGATAAAGTGATTTTAGAGGATAAGTATTAAGAAGATTGTCTCATTGAGAGGATATTTATAGATATCAATGAGCCAAAAAGTCAATAGGAAATGCTTTCCCAAAAAGGTAATATAATATAGTCAATTCTTTAATAATATAATAATTTACTATATATATATTATATAATATATTTATTAAAATAAATGTATTGTAATTATTTATTTTATAAAATATAATAATAAATAGGTTTTTCTACTTTTATTGACTTATCTGGCATACCTGAATATACAAACAAGTTCCAAAATAGACTTTAAAATTCAGAGTAATTATAAAACTAATATGTATCAATAAATATTCAGGTGATTAACTTCCAAGATTTTTAATAGCATAACCTAAAATTACTAACAATATTATTTACGCACCTACCTCTTAATTACTTTGAATCCAAGATTTATAACCAATAATCTCTATCTAGTTAGAACTCATATAATAATAAATCCATTCCTAAATAATTATAACTATCTAATAATTTAGATAATAATAAACTTCATTATTTACAAAGGGAAATCAACACTTTCAAATCTAATTCATCGAGTTCCAATTAAAATCTAGGAGTCTAAAAAATTGATAAACTCTTCATAATTATTCTTTCTCTAATTGGGGCTCTTACTAGTATATATTTAAATTTAAAATAAATATTATAATTATACTTTATTTATTCTTTATTAAAGATGATTAACTTTTATATACAATAAATAATTTTATACAATAATTATAATAAGATAATAATAATAATTATAATGTTTAATGAATAGTTTATAGGTACTAGGATGAAATAAATAAATTGCAAATGATGATAAAAAACTAAGAGAATTTAGAGAATAGCTTTATTAGAACCTAAATGCTAGGCGAAATAAATATGAACATAAGAATGCTAGAACAACTAGAAAAAAAGAAATAGTAGATATTGCCTTGAGAAATAATAATAAATAATTTAGAAGATGAACTATCAAAACTAGAAAAAATGTAATACCTTTTAATTCTTTTAAATGTGAATGAAGACATAGCAAAAGAGTATTATGGAGTTGAGATTCTTTTACAAAATTATGAAACGACCTTTTAACAGACCTTTTTAAATGACATGATATATTCCTATATCAGTGCAGCTAACTCTCTACTCAATACTCCTAGTAATAAGTTCAATACCTCATCTACAATAGACAATCTTAGTTTCAATAGAAATTTCTTTTTCCTTAATAAAAATGGTTATACTATCATTAGAAATCAAAGTTCTCTTTTTTCTAATCATTTCTATTCAACTCTTTAAAATAATATTTAAAATTATCAAATATTCACCAATACCTTTCTTATAATTTTACCATTCATTTTTTTTATATTCTTACTCTTTTTCTTTCCATATTTGTTTTATGTTTAATAGTAAAATCTTTACTCTTTCTCTTATATCAAGAAAATACCACCTTCTCTTATATTATAGTATCAAAATAATGCTGATTATTTTATTAATTAGTATGATAAGGATTAATCCTATTAAATTTCTACTGATGATTAATAATTATAATTGCAATCATTATAATTACAGAAATAATCATAACCGAAATCAAAACAATAATAATTGTAATAAAAGGATACAATATCTAATCATTTAGATTATTAAATTGTTAAATTAAAAGAAAGTGTTTAGTTAAATACTTAATAAGATCAACCAATCCAAATCACTTAAAATTAAAATTAACCATTAAAATAATTATTATAATCAGATGAATTCGATAATTTATTAAATGATAATACATCCAAATAATTAGAACCAGAATTAGAAGAAGAAAAATAATTAACCAACAATAGTTTAAAAAAAAAAAAAACTGTATAATTAAAAAATAAATTAAATTGGAGAAATTTAAAATAAATATATATTTACATAATAACATTGATAGTTTTATTTGCATTTTTTACGTTTTAAAATTTGTATAGCATATAAAAATTTTATGAAAGCTACTCTAAAATATTAAATGCATTTTCATTAGTGTGTAACAGATAAATAGTTTTGCAATATTTTTATGATTTTACAATAGAAGAGATAATTTAGAATAATCCGATTGTATATAATGGAATAAATTTACGTTAATATTATTAATAAGAGATAAATATTTAAAAAGAATAATTGTAGTTAGTTTTAACAGACGCTTAAGTTTAATAAAACTTTGATGAACTATAGTCTTATTTTAACTCATTTGAGTATAAAGACATTTGCTCAAAATTAAGTAACAATATAACATCTGTTAATTGTACTGATATTTATTATGGAATACTAAAAAATGGATTTTTATAATCTATTATCTTGGTTGACCATATGCTTTTAGAGTTGGTAGTCACTTTTTATGATTAGAAAAACTAAAATGCTTCTTACTATTTAAATTCTAATTAAGTTAAATAGTCCTGTATTTTATACTATAATTATTATTATTGTTATTAATTTTATAATATTTTTTTTATTATTTTAATTTTTTTATAATTCTTATATACTATTATTACTTTTACTATAATAAAGATTATATACTTTAAAATTTAAAAATATCCACTTAATTATTGATTAATAATTTCCATTAAAATTCAATTATTTACTTTTCAAATTATCAAAATATCTTGTTATTGTATTTACTAGCTTTGATATTTTTTCTTATTTTTATTTATTTTTTCGTCTGGCAGAAAGAAAAATCATTGATTATTAATTAAATAAAAAATAGCTAGGGCATGATGAAACTTATACCAAATTAATTCATCATTTAAGATTCTTAATTGTGTTATTTATATACAAAATAAGAAATATGAATATTTTTTATTTTTTATTTATTGTTTTTTTATAAATATTTAATTATTTTTTCTTATTTTATGATAAATAATAGTGGAATTAATTTGTCATAATAATCTTAAACAAAAAAATTATCTAATTATTTTTTTGAAAATTAGAATAAAAATTAAAGTTAAAGTTAAAATACTGGATAATAAAATAAATTTATTTTAAAATAAGAAAATATAATGAATTAAAGTGATTATTAAATAAATAAGATATAGAATAAATTTTAATATGGAGAAAAATAAGCTTAAAATGATTTTATCTTAGATTAGAATATTTAAAATTAAGTTTAGGAATAATAATTTTAAAATTAGGACCTAAAAGCATTTAAAATTAAGGAAGATTAAAACAAATTAAAAAAAGATAGTTTTTAAAATAAATCAGTTACTAATTTAAATCAATAATTAATTTAATAAAATAATTTTAATCAATAATAAAAATAGTTTCATATTTAATAATAATATAGAGTAGATTCAGAAAAAAATTCAAGTAATTAGCAATTTTTAAACAAAAGTTAGTTGACAGCTAAATATTATGAAAATTACTAAAATATTTTAAAACAAAAATATGAAAAAATAAATAATTTGAATTCTATTCAAAAATCGTCTTAATAATAAGATTTTAATTTATAATTATCCAAACAATAAAATTTTAATGAATAAGTTGCTTAATAATCAAATTTAAATGAATAAGCTTCTTTATCATAAAATTTTAATCAGTAAATGACTTAAATATTAAATTCAAACTAATAAGTGCCTTAATAATAATATTTTAATGAATAATTGCTTAAAAAAAATAATAAAATAAGTTAAAATTAATAATAAATAATTAAAATATTAAATGAAAAAAATATAGATTAATAATCTAAAAATTTTGATATAAATAAAGTAATAAAATTAGAATAGTAAAAAGATTATGATATTCTAGATATCAATTAATTAGAGATTGATTATAATGAAAGATTATAAAATCAAAAGATTTAAATAGAATTATTAAAGAAATATAAAAATAAAGATGAAAGTATAAAAAACCAAAATATATAATAAATTTATATTTGATAGGGAAAAAAAATACAATAAAATTTAAATTTAAATTATTAATAGTCTACAAATTAAAAACAATCAATAAATAGTTAATAATAATATTATTAATAAAATAACACAAATAATAAATTAATGATTGATTTAAAAAATGTCTAACATAATACAAGTAAGTTTCTTAATAGTAAAATAAACAAATTATTAAACAATAGATAATAATGCGAATGTGAATTAAATTTAAAAGAAGGAGAGAATTGTGAAAGAGCTTTAAAATGGTTTAGTTATAGTTATAAAGAAAATGAACATTAATATCTTCAATCTAAATATGAAGAATTAAAAGATAAAGTTAGGTAGTTAATGAAAAACTCATCTACTGATTATTACAATAACAAGTATAATTATTTTGAGCAGATCGAAAAGGATCTCAATAGGACATTTCCTAATTAGAAGTTCTATGAGAAAGAAAGCGATGGATATAATCAATTGAGACAAGTTTTGTATTGTTTTACCATTTTCGATCCACAGGTAGGTTATGTTCAGGGAATTAATTTTATTGCTGCTGGTATCCTATTCCATTCTTAAGAGTATCTTGCATTTTGGATTTTAGTCTCTATTTTTGAACTCTTTGAATTAAGAGATATTTATTTACCAAGTAATTAATAATCTATTAATTTTAATTATAATATATTGTAATAATATTATTATTATTTTATACTCAATTATTAATACGATTATAATATTTTTATCTTTAAATTTTATTATTAATAAAATTACTATTAATATTATTAAATTTATTAATTTAAATTTTATGATTTTATTAATATTAATATTATCAGTTTATTTTATAATATATAAATATCATTAATAAAAATAGGTTTGCCAGGACTTTCAAAACATACTTAAATAATATAATACTTAATTCTTGAACATCTCCCTAAAATTCACAAACAACTAATAAAAAATGACGTAAAAATCGAAATGTTTACATCTCCTTGGATAATTTCATTTTTCGGAACAATTTTACCTTTGGACATAATGGTATTTATATTAAATAATTAATAGGGAATATTTTATGACATGATGTTGGCATAAGGATGGCCGTTTTTCTATAAAATAATTCTCAGCTATTTGATGATTTATGAGCATGAATTATTGAAAGGTGACTAACTTGAAATATTAACAATTCTTACCAAAAATAATTATAGTAAATAAAAAAACATTAATTGGTTTGAACTTATAGAAAACACTAATTTAATTGATATGGATATTAACTTAATCAACAATATGTTAGTCCACTTTGACAAAGAAAAAAAGGAGTTCATTTTTTTAAATCACTGATTTTATATTATTATTGTATTATAATAGTTGTTAAGTTAATATTATTATTTTATTATCATGATGGTATTTATTATGATTATATAATTATATAATAAATCAGGAGTAAAAGTTCCTGATAACAGCTTGACTTCCACCCTCTTAATAATCAGATTTGTTTAAAGTAGTCATATTGAAAGTGTTTAAATTAGCAATGAGTTATGCGCCTTTAAAAGGTCCATAAACTCAATCATAATTATTATTGTTAATTAGATGAATGGGATTATAATTAATCTTTATATTATTAATCTAACTATCTAGAATCTTATTAGAATAATTGCCTCCGGTGATGAGACATTATTAGAGAAAAGACTGTCCCAATTCCACATCAGTCTATTAAACTGTCTTGAAGAAACAACTGAAAATGCTATCAATATGAATATTCTCAGAATTTATTTGATAATTGGAATTAAAAAAAGGATTATTTTTATTAATATTATAAATCTCCTTAATAGAATCATTGATAAGAATAATATTTTTATCTGGTAACACATACTATTTTTCTTAAAGATATTAATGAATATTCTCCAATACATTTTTACTAATATCCCTTTTAATCTATATATTATAATCATTATAACTAAGATTATTAAAGTTTATATGACCTAATATATCGGTTAATTTGTTAATAACATGATGAGCTCCAAACTAATACTGAAACTTAGTATGTTGTAATGCATAACCTTAATAAACAAACACAGATTGACTCAAATAATGGCTACTCTCCATTACAAAACCATTTTATTATCCTATTGACATCAAGGCCAATGAATGAGGATCTTTAATCTTCAATTGAAGAATCTGAGTATTTTCAAATAGATTTTCTGTTAATTCAAGTAAATTTTTCTTATCCTTGATTTGTTGGGTAATAATTAAAGGTAATTGTGTGTTTCCTTCATTGTAATTCAATTCTTCCAGAAAATACTCATAAATTTAAGATAAGTCTTCCCAATTTATTTTATTTTCAATTATTGGTCAACTTATTTATAATAGTCCTCGACGATTATAGCAATCGTTTCCAATAAATATGTCCTTTGGATTCATTCCCACTAAAATTCCTGATATTTAAGGACATCCAATTAGGTTAGGTTGAGTTTGAACTTCTGAATTGTTTGTTCCATATTTTATTTTATCACTACCTATATCTAATATTAGTTTCTTTTCTTAATAATTATCCATTTTATATTTTTATTTATTAACATTTTTTATTTTATATTTTATTATTATAATATAAACCTATTTATTTAAATTTTTAATATATAAACATAATCATTTTTTTAAAAGTTTTATTATTTTTTGTTTATTTTTATTTTAATGAATTTTTTAATTATTTTTTATATTTATATTATTTTTTAAATCAATTAAATTTTATAAATTTTTTTATTATTAGATTTAGTAATCAGCTGTAAGTGGTCTGAAGCTATTTTCATTTATATTATTTTTCTTATTTGAATAAAAAATTTATTATGTCATATTCTTTTTATTAGATTGTTGCAAAGATTTTTCGCTTGATTCTAAATTAGTAAATTCTATTTTATTTGATAAATTTTTTCTTTAAAGGAAATTGATTTAAGATTTAAAATTTGTATCTTTGGAAGGATATTTTTGAAAATCAGATAATTAAGAATTTTATTCTAGCCTTTTAATTTAAAACTCTGGTTAAGTTTAGTTAATCTTTTTAATAAAGGAATTTCAAAGTAAAAATTTTCTTTATTCATAAAATTTTCCTTGAGTATGAAAATTTACTATTTCTTTTTATTATTTGATATTAGATTTAGTATTAGAATCCAAAGAAATATTAATTTAAAGGAGATTTTCCAAAATATCTTTGTTTTATATAGCTTAACCTAAATAAGTTTAAGTTTAATTTCCCATATATTCTTTTTATAAATTTCCAAAAATACATATTCTACTGCTATAATCATTGAATTTATTTTGTTCTTTTTATTCGTAATTTATAAAACTTTTTCCTATTTTTTTGTTTATTAATTTACTAATTTTTCTATGATTAATATCACTTTCTATATTGCTATTATCTTTATTTGGATTATTGAAATCATTTATTTTTATATCATCAATATTTTAATTAATTTATCTTTAACTTAATTGACGAATTTTTCTATCTTTTTTATATTCTGTAATATATGAAGAACTTCCATAAGTTTTTTTCATGAATTATTAGACTAGTTTATTATCTAATTTACATAATTATTAATGTAATTTGAATCCATTTTTTTCTTCATAGTCATCATATATGTTATTTTAATTCTCAAACTTTAATAATGCACCTTTTAAACTTTATACTAAATCTGAACCATTATTAATTTTATTAATTAACTCAGTTTTTATATTTTAATTATTATTTGCATTAATATCTAAATTCAAAAATTCAAAAGATTACATAAACTAATCTTAATTTTATTTTTAAAGTACATTATATTTTTAAACATTATAATTTTAATTATTATAAGAAGGTAAAAATTATTTATCAATTTTATTTTCTCATTTTGAATCAAATATTTTTTAAGAAATATGTTCCTATTTAAATAATAATAGTTTTTATTAAAAATTATAATATTGAATAGAAGATTATTTATTAGATTATAAATATTTTATATCTTTAATATAATTTAATCTAAACTTCTATTTAGTATTAAAATCTGCTATGAACTTTTCAATAATTGATATGTCAGCAATATAAAAGAACAGCTAAATGTCAATAGAATACAACTATGCTTTAGCACTTTTGACTTTCGCTGAATAAGAATAAAGTTAATTAGTAATTAACTCTTCTCCTATAAATTGTCATTCTTAAATATAAGAAACGTCAATCTTTTATTTTATAACTCCTGAAGTTAAAGTTTCTATTTCTACTTCCTTCTGTAAAATCAGCTCTCCTGAAAATAACAAATATATTTGATTTCCCTATTCTTATTCTTTTATTAAGTAATTATCTTTTGTTAGTTCTTTAAACTTGAAGGATTAAATTAATAAATTTAATCTTTGATTTTAAATTTCTTTTATTTTAGGCATGCTTTCCTTTATGTAAGTATTTTTTAGTTTTCTAAATTCTTATTACTAATTGTAAAAAAAATTAAAAACTTTTTGAGGTATTACTAACAAAATTAATTCTGATTGACTAATAATACTTGAATTATTTTTAAAATTATAATTAAAATCTTAAGATTATCCAAAATAATCTCCTGCATATAACTATTATATTACCAAAATATCTTAGTAATATTTTACTTAATTTTCATCTGATTGAATTGCATATTTTTATATACTTCGATTCCTTTTTTTTTAATATTATTATACAATGATATCTTTATTTAAATTTAAATTAGCTTAAGATTTTTTTATTATTTGTTTAACTTCTCCCTCTAATATGATATATACTTCTTAGTTGTTAATTTATTATTGTTTGATAATAAATTTATTAGGTAAAGTTTTAATAAATTTACATTTTTAAACTAATTTTGAAACTAATTCTTGAGAATTATCTATATATAAAATCTGTTCTAAAAACTTTTAAAAGCCATTTATTTTTGTTATGAAATCAATTAGTTACTTTAGTATATTATATTAAAATACTTATAATTCTTTATTAGTTTTTTTCTCTTTATTTAAAATTAAATTTATATAATTTAATTTATTCTAATCAAATTATAAATGCTATTATAAGTTATAATTATTTTTATATAAGTCTTAAAGAGTTTAATGGTAATCAATTAAATTAATGAATGATTTTAAATTTTTTCTTTTATTTATTTAATCAAAAAATAAATAAGATTTTATTTTAACTTATTAATAAAATTTTTATTTATTAATTCATTTTTTATTTATAATCTTATTTTTTAATTAAAAATTTTCTTGATTATCATGTAAAAAAGGTGTTTCAATTTTTTTTTATAAATTATTATATTCTTAATCAAAATTGATTTGTTAGGATTCTTATAAATTTTCTATTTATCTTATGACTTATTATTTAAAAATATTACAAAAGGTCATTTTATAATTCTTAGTTTGATTATATTTACATTTAAATAATATTTTTAGAAAAAAAATATAAAATTATTTTATAAAAAATAAAAATTGATTTTAATTTTTTATAAATTATTATTTAAATATAAAATTAAATAAAAAATCAGTAGATAAATTGATAATAATAAATAATAATGTTATTTTAGCTAAAAAAATTGTTGATTTTATCATTGATTTGTGTTTAAAAAACAAAATAATAATTATATAATTATTCTTAATAAGGATTAGATTGGAATCATGGATAATGTTCAAGTGGATAAGAATAATCACCAATAAATATAAATAAAGAACATACTAAAAAAGATAAAAAGAATAACATGTTTATTTCTCTAAACACCCAAACAATAAATAGCGAAATGTAGTTTAATGGAGAAACATTAATTTAAAATGGTGAATTTCTAAACTTTTATGTGTAAGATTCAGATGAAAATATTAGAGCGTACAAAGCCATTCAATTTCATTTTCATTCTTTAGCGGAGCACACTATAGATTCAAAAAGAGCTGATTTAGAAATGCATATAGTTTGTAATGAAACTAAAGATAGTTTATCTATTAACCAAAATACAAATAGACCATTGGGAGTAATAGCTTTTCTTTTTAATTAAAGTTTTATAGATAATCCTTTATTCGAAATGATCAACTTTAATAATTAAGGTAATTATAATGAAATAAACTTTTTTGATGGTTTTTATCACATGTTAAGAGATTATTCTAATCGATAAAAATAGACAGATTCTAATGTATTAAATTTATTATTTAATTTAATAAATATTTTATTATTTTAGAATTAATTATCTTTTTTTACTTATAAAGGAAGCCTTACAAATCTTTAGTGTAATGAGTAGGTCAATTTTTATCTAATAGATGCTGTATTTAATATTGGATTCATTTAATTAAGAAATTTTAGAAAGGTTTTTCAAAATAATCCCATTTATATTAATTCTTTAGGAAATTTTAGATTGACATAGCCTTTAAATAACAGAAAAATAATTGTAATTTTTTAAAGTTTATACAAAATATATTTATTTAAATTTTATATTAATATAAAGAAAGGTTAAGTCATTCTTCCAAATATTGTTTAATTTAGATTAGGTTATATTTAAAAAATTTCTATTATTGTTTTAATTTTTGCAATATTATTTTTTTGATCTATATTAAATTTAAAAATAACATTTTTTTTTTGGTATTTATTAAATATTCTTATTTTAATATTTTTATTTCAAAAATAAAAACACATTATTAAATTAATATTATTTTAATATAAAATAAACATCATTTATTTTAAGAATTAGAAATAATTTTTTTACCTTTAATCATTGCTGAAGATATTTACCTTATATGATTTAATTAAGATTATAAAATTTTTTTAAATTTTTATAATTTTTGCTATTTTTATTCATAATTTAGTTTTTTATTGTTTGGTTCTAATTAATCTTATTTTAGATTAGAAAATAATTTTAAATTGTTAATATTTTTTATATTTTATATATCATCAAACTTTATAAATGAATCAATAGTGTTTTGACTTTATTTTAAATTTGTATTAGTTGGACTATTTATAGATCTAATAATATTTGCATAATTAATTTATTAAATAGATTATTTCTAAGTTTAATCATTAAAAAATTAAATTGATTTTTATTATTTACTAATTGTATCAACGGTAAAAATTTAATTATTAATATTTTGAATATTTATTTATTGTTGACCATTTTTTTAGAATCCAAAATCTTATATTTTAATCAAATTATTAAATTTATGGCATGATTTTATTCTATTATGAATTTTTTCATGCTTTTATTAACTAGATAAACTTTATTATTTATTATTTTCAGTAATAAAAATTTAATCACTTTAATCAGATTTGATTTAATTTAAAGATTTTTAATTTTATATATAATTTTAATTTTAAGGAAAGAATTAATTGAAATTATTATAATTATCTTAAATTTATTCCTTTAAATTTTTTTTTTGTAAAGCTGCTTTTTTTATTTCTTCAATACTTTATTTTTATTTAATTTTTAATTTATTCATTCTATGTTGCTACTAATTATATCTTGGATTATCAAATAAAAATATTAATTTCTAATAATAATTAATATCTTTTTCTAATTTTTTATTAAAAATTTATTAATCTTAACTTTTTTAACCTTAAAATTTGTTGATTTATTTTTATTAAACCTTATCAGTTTTTTGTGTTTATTAATCTGAAGAAAAATTATGATTTTATAATTTTATTTCTTGATTTTTATTCAAAGGTGAGTAAAATCACTAATTTTTATTTTTATTTATTAAAATGTCAGGCTTGTTTAAATAATCCAATTCTTAAAAAGAGTTTAATTTTCTATTATAGGTTAGTACTTACAATTATTAATAATTATCTTTTTTATTTGAAACAAATTAATTAGATTCTTATCAATAAATTTACTGACCTAAATTATATACTTAATCATATTTTGTCTATATAATCTAATTGAAATTATTTAGATTTCCATATGAATCAATTAATTGTTTAAAAATTCAAAAATCTAAGCTCATCAATATAGTATTATTCTTATTAATAATAGCTTTACTGTATCTATGCAAATAATTATTTAATATTATTGGCTCATATTCACCAAAAAATTAGTTAGTCAATAAAATAGATTCTTAAAATTATCTGTTTTTTAATTAATTTTCTATTATTTTAAAATCAAAAGGTTTCTCATCTTTCTCTTAGTGATCTATATTTGAAATTGATTATTATGTTTGATTCCCATTATTATCTTTTACTTGCATAATTATATCTTAGTTTTCTTAATTTTTATTATAATTAATATTGTTTTCTTCAATTTTCTAAATAATATTTTAATTGAGTCTCTAAAAAATGATTTCTCCATCAATGACAAAATAAATATTATTATCTACCGATCCATATTTGTAAATAACTTATTGATTCCTATACAACTATTGCTTTCCTTTTAAGGATAATAAGTAGACTCCATAGGGATCCCAATCTTTTAGAATACTAATTTAAGATAACTATTCAATATATAATTATCTTTATTTCTAAATAAAAATCTATTAAAAAGAAATAACTTAGAGATAATTAAGCAATAGAATTTAAGAATCCTCCAAAGCTATAACATCACTCTGATAAAACTTAACATATTTGTCCAATATTTCCAACCCGAAAGAATTATAATTTTCAAGAACAATATCTCCGAATTTAACTCCTTGATAAAATAAAATGCAATAAAATACTTCCATTTAACAAAATGAAGATATTGGTAGCTTTCTAACTCTTACTACAAATAACTTTGTCTTTCTTGTAAAGATGATACTTTGTATTAGTAAGTATCTTGTAAGACAACTGGTTAATGATTGCCTGATTAAGTAAGGCTCTTTTTTCCTTGAGAGTTTATGGATCAATATTTAAAATAGCTAAATTCAACTACTTATCAAGTAGAGAGTAAGTAGTATTGATTAAATCATTAACGAAAGGAAGTTTGTTAAAGTATTTGATCATTTGATCTTTATGTTAATTATCCTAATTGAAAATTCCTCCCTTCTATATAAATTTAATGATTTGCCGTTCTTCTTATTGCATATATTGGATATAAAAATAATATAATTAGATATAATAATGGAAAATTTAGTTTAGAATACTAAAAATATGATCTAGAGAGGATAGGATCCCAAGGAAATGTTAATGGAGGCCTGCAAACCAGAATGTAAGAACTGGTTTGATAAGTTGAAGAGATGTGAAACTGCTTTGTAAACCATGAAAAATGCAGACCCAGAAATGACTTGCATGTATCCTCTAAGAGATTGGGTCACTTGTCTTGAGGGATGCGTATTATTATTATCATTCATATATTTTTAAATCAATAAAATATTCATCAATAATAATTATTTAAAAAAGACATTAATTATTTAAATAATAATTTTCATTAAAAATAATTATAATTATGTTCATTATAATAATTATAACAGCATTGATATAATAAAAATAGGTCCAGCCTCAAATATAAAAACACTTGGTAGGAAACGAACGGTCCTTCATCTCTTGATGATAATATGATATTATAAAAATAATAATAATAATAATATTAAATGATGATCATAATTTCAAGAAGACTTCTGTTCTCTTCAATAAGAACATTTTAATCTTATTAAGATGAATGGTATTTTGCATAATATCCAAAAACTATTGATAATGACCAGTATGAGTATTATAAGGAGAGGAGATAATAGCCTAAACAGAAGCATTAACATCATTATAGAATGACTTAACAAACTATTGATGATTAAATAATGTAAGACTGATAGTAAACCCATTAGGATTAATAAGGGGAGTAAGATACCAATTCTTATTATGATTAAGATCATCAAGTAATTAATAAATATTAAGTCTCTGATCTCTACTGATGAAACTCAAAGTAGTAATTTAACCTTTTCCAACAATCTTTAAATACCTATGTTTCTTAAACTACTTAAGAATAATTTTGATACTTGCTCCTATAACTTCTTATTGCTCCCTATAACCCTATACTCCGTGACTCATCAATGCTAACCAGGCAGCTACTTAATAAGCACTATTTCTGCTTCCGAACATTGTAGGAGTCACATATAATCCTCCCTACCAATCTCCTTTACTAAAATATGTCGATTATCTATCTTCAGTATATCTAAACAATAAAACAACACTTCCACTGCAACTTCCTCCATAATGTGACACATCCATATTTATACTTGTGATACCTAATTCTTTTTATAGATCACAATGCAATTAAGGATGGAATTAAGATATCATTCCATCTCGACCTGTATCTAAATGACATCTGATTTTTCTTTTATAGCATAAATTAGAAATGCTTTTAAAATCATCAGAAGTACCATAATTTGTGTTTGAAATTGACAGCACTACTGCTAAGGTTTTTTTGCTTATTTTATCTTCAAGATCTTTTAAGTCCATTTCGTAATCTTAATTCATTTTTATTGTTTTTAATTTCATTTTTAAAAGGAAAGCCCCTTTTTTTATATATTCATTTACGTTTTCACAAACTAGTACTTCTCCTTCTTCAATTCCTTTTTAAATTTCTAATTATCTGATCGATAATAAAAATAATGTTGCGGCTTCTACATTATCGTATAAACATAATCCAATATGTTCTTTTTAGCCTAAATGATTTCCCTATTTTATTATAATTAATTTATTATTAAAAATTATATTACTATCATTTAGAGAACTTCTGTTTCCATTTATCTCGATGAAGGAAAAATACTATAATGAAGTGGGTTTTGGTAAATATAATCAGCTAAAAAAATTAATTAAAATAAATACATGATAGAGATGTAATAGTTTTTTCATCTTCTTGGTCTTGTAAAAATTTAATTCCTGATAATTTTTTAAGCTGAATAATTTATTAATCTCTTTGTAATAAATCAGTTTATTTTTCCATTAATTTTCCTGATTTAATTCCAACTTCTTACATTTTAAACATCTTTTTAACAGTTTTTGAATTGAGTTTTTTTTATAAATCGGAATTATACTTTTCAATTAATTGATCATATTTTTTAACAGATAATCTTTTTTAGATTTCTTTGTAAAGTAATTTTAGATTAAGCAACAAACAAACTAAAATAAATAATTAAAGTAAATAAACCAGATTTTATGAGTTTTTTTATTAAGAATAAAGAAAAGTAAATGAAAATAAGAGTTAAGACAGCAGAAATGGCAGCAATAAAAACATCATATTTATCAAGAGAGTTAGAATAAAAGTCGACTTTATTTCTGTTTTGAGACTTAAATAATTGATAATTCTATTTAAATTGCTATTAACTTTACTGACATGTGGAGAAAATCAAATTCTAGAGTTGTTAATATTATTAGTTCTGGTAAATTCTTTGGCCGACTTCTTATAGATTTTCTTGCAATAAATATACAGTAGCCAACAATTTGGTTTTATAATCTTCAAAATCTATATCCATTTTATTTATTATAAGATCTAATGTATTCAATTTAATTCTTTTTTTATTTATACAAAATAATTAGAATATAATTTATTATATTCTTCAAACCTTTATAAAA
>Ga0315908_10000393_pt1 | contig 34881 bp, 29 predicted proteins | sample LakEriMetagenome_12_FD_203520 | JGI IMG/M metagenome (GOLD analysis project Ga0315908, IMG submission 203520) | Freshwater fungal communities from buoy surface, Lake Erie, Ohio, United States - Buoy 4 MA124 | ecosystem: Environmental > Aquatic > Freshwater > Lake > Lake biofilm | place: USA...
CCCTTCGTACTCGGGATGCCGGGCTGGCGGGGGTCGGGCTCGACAGCGACACGGAGACCGCGGGCCGCGGCCTTGAAGACCGCCTCGGCGATGTGATGGCCGTTGCGGCCGTGGTGCAGCACGGCGTGGAAGTTCATGCCCGCCGTGGCGGCCACACTCTCCCAAAACACCTCCACGAGCTGGGCGTCGAACGTGCCGATCGTCGGCACCGGGAACTCCACGGCAAACACGCACGCGGCACGGCCGCCGAGATCGACGGCCACGGTCGCCAACGCCTCGTCCATAGGAATGATCGCGTGGCCGTAGCGGCGGATGCCGCGCCGGTCGCCGAGGCACTCGACCAGCGCGGTACCCAGGGCCCGGCCCACGTCCTCCACCGTGTGGTGACCGTCGACGTGCAGGTCGCCCGTGCAGGCCACCTTCAGGTCGCAGAGCGAGTGCCCGGCGAGCAGCGTGAGCATGTGGTCGAAGAAGCCGATCCCGGTGCGAATCTCGGCGGCGCCGATGCCGTCGAGGTCGAGCGTGAGGCGGATGTCGGTTTCGGCGGTCTTGCGGGAGACGGTGGCGGCGCGGGGCATGGGATGGACCGGCGGGAACGAGAAATGGGAAACCTGATCAGAGGGAACGCATGCGGGCGAGGAAGGCGTCGATCTCCGCGTCGGTGCCGACCGACACGCGAAGGCCGTCGCCCCAGCCGGCGTAGTGCATGTAGCGGATGAGGATGCCCGCGGCCTTGAGGGCCTCGTAGATGGGCCGGTGCGGCCGCTCGGGGTGCGTGCACCACACGAAGTTCGCCTGGCTTTCCAAGGCGTCGTATCCGAGCCGCCGCAACTCGTCGGTCAGCCGCCGGCGGGTGGCGATGATCTGCGCCCGATTCGCCGCCAGCCAGGCCTGGTCGTCGATGGCCGCGGTGGCGGCGGCGATCGACAGCGTGTCGCAGTTGTACGAGTCCTTCACCTTGAGCAGCTGCTCGATCACCGTCGGCTGGGCGACGGCGAAGCCGAACCGCAGGCCGGCCAGCGCGTAGGACTTGCTGAACGACCGCGTGACGATCACCCGCTCGTTTTCGCGGACGAGATCGAGGCAGTTCGTGGCGGCGAAGTCGCCGTAGGCCTCGTCCACGACCAGGCCGCAGGGCAGCCGAGCGGCGAGCTCACGGACACGATCCGGAGCCAGCAGGGTGCCCGATGGGCTGTTGGGATTGGCGATGATCGCCAGCCGGATGTCGGCGGCGGCCGCGGCGAAGCCGTCGTCGAGCGACCAGTCGCGGGCGTAGTGAAACTCGTCGCACCCCGCCCCCTGGAGGCCGGCGAGCGTGCGGTAGAGGATGTAGCTCGGGTAGGGCATCCGCAGCCGCTCCCCCGCCCCGACGAAGGTACGGACGAGGATCGTGAGCAGGTCGTCGCTGCCGTTGCCACAGATGATCCAGTCGGGATCGACGCCGAGCACGTCCCCGGCCCGCCGGCGGAACGCCGTGGCCACCGGATCGGGATACTTGGCGAGCGTGCGGCCCGCCACGGCCGCGGCGACGGCCCGCGCCACGGCGGGGGACGGCGGGTAGGGATTCTCGTTGGTGTTGAGCTTGATCCAGTCGCCCCCCTGCGGCTGCTCGCCGGGAACGTAGCCCGCCAGGGCCGCGATGTCGGGGCGGACGAGGCTGGTAGAGGTGGCGCGGGTGTGGTTCATGATTCGGGCGGCGGGCATGACGAAGTGGGGGCCGTTGTCAGCCCAAGCCGGCTTGGGGGCGGCAAAAGTCTCCTCGCTGCGGCCGCGGCGGCCGCACGCTCGTCGAGCGTTCGCCGACCCCCGCGCCTCCCGCACTGGGGTGACGTTCCAAAACGCTTGCGCTCGGTGTCGGCAGCAGAGTCTACCTCACGCGGCACCGCTCGCGTCGCCGCGATGCCATGCAGGCCCCGCACGACCGTTACAACCGGGCCTCGACGCTCCGCCGATGGGCCGTGAGCCCTTCGGTGTCGGCGAGGACGCGGATGTCGTCGGCGATCGCGGCCAGGTCGTCCGGGGCGAGATGGATCACGCTGCCGCCGCGGAGAAACTCGTTCGCCGACAGGCCGGCGGCGAACCGCGCCGTGCCGCCGGTCGGCAGAACGTGCGACGGCCCGGCCGCGTAGTCGCCGGCCGCCACCGGGCTCCACGGCCCGAGAAACGCCGCGCCGGCGTGGCGAATGGAGGTCAGCGTGGCCTCGGGGTCGCGGGTGTCGATCGACAGGTGCTCGGCCGCGAGCTCGTCGGCGAGCGCGGCCGACTCCGCATCGCTCGTCGTGACCACGATGCCACCGAACCGGGCGAGGCTGTCGCGGGTCAGGTCGCCGCGTTCGAGGTCGGCCACCCGCCGCTCCAGGGCCGCGGCCACGGCGTCGGCGAGCGGCCGACTGGCGGTGAGGAGGATCGCCGCGCCGGGCGAGTGCTCCGCCTGGGCGAGCATGTCGGCGGCGATGCATTCGGGATTCCCGGCGTCGTCGGCCACGATCACGATCTCGCTCGGGCCCGCGATCGCGTCGATCGACACGTCGCCGTACACGTGCTCCTTGGCCAGGGCGACGAACAGGTTGCCGGGGCCGACGATCTTGTCCACCCGCGGCAGTCCCGCGACGCCATACGCCATCGCCGCCACCGCCTGGGCCCCGCCGGCCCGCACGACCGTGCGCACTCCCAGTTCGTGGCAGGTCGCGAGCACGTGCGGATTCTCGGCGCCGTATTGCGTCGGCGGCGCCACGACGACGATGTCGGGCACGCCCGCCACGCGGGCCGGCACGACCGTCATGAGCAGCGTCGAGGGATAGGCGGCCGCCCCGCCCGGCACGCACACGCCCACGCGGTCGAGCGGCAGGTAGCGCTGCCGCAGGCTCCCTCCGCCCGCGAGCGTCACGCTCACGTCGCGGGAGAGCAAGGCCCGCTGAAATCGCTCCACGCGGTCCGCGATCCGCCGCACGGCTGCCAAAAAGCCGCGCTCGACCGTCGCATGGGCGGCCGCCAGGGCTGCCGGTGGCACGAACAGCGTCTCCCGGGTCACGGCGACGCCGTCGATCCGCCGCGTGTAGTCGAGCAGGGCGTCGATCCCCTGCCCGCGGACGTCCGCGCAGATCCGCTCCACGACCTGGCGGGGCGCGAGCGGCTCTCCAAACACGTCGATCGTCCGCTGCCGGCCGGCGGGACTGACGACGTCTCCCTGCGACACGAGCTTGCCACGCAACGCCTCGAGCCGCGCGCGGCCGTCCGCGGCGGCGAGGTCGATGCGTTCACAGAGCGGCGGCGGGGGGGCGGACATCTCCCCAAGGATACCGCCGTTTCCGCCCTGGACGAGGTCAGGGCGTGGCGGAGATCGCCGCCAGCGCCCCGAGGCGGCCGTCGAACCGCTGCGACCAGCGGTCGGCGAGCGTCGCGACGACGCGGCCGGCCCCGTCGTCGCCTTCGCCCTGGGCGGCGATCTCTCGCAGGATCGCGGCGCCGCGCACCGCGAACGGTGGCGACCCGCCGGCCGGACGGTCGCCGAAAACTGGATCGGCCGCGACGGCCTGGCGACCGGCCGCCGGCGGGGCCGGCACGGCCGCGAGGCGCCCGTCGATGGCCACGGCGCGGCCGATCGCCGCGTCGGCCTGATCCTGGCGGTCGAGCGCCACGAGCACGAGCGACTGCCGCAGCTGAATGTCGGGCTGGTCCTGCGCGATGGCGGCGGCCCGGCGATACGCGTCGAGCGCAGCCGTCAGCCGCACCGGGTCGCCCTGCGCGCCCCGCAGATGCCGGTCGCCCACGGCCACGAGCCGCGCCGCGCGGAGCCGCGCGATGCCCGTGCTCGCGCGAACCACCGCGGGCCGACCAGACGGCTGCGGCGCGGCGGCAATCACCGGCCGCGACGCGGACGAGGTTCGCGCGACGAGCGCGCCGGCGTTCGCGTTGGCCGTCGCCGCGCCGAGGCCGAGAAACGGCAACACGCCGGCCGGCCCGAATTGCGGCGCGAATCTCGCCGGCAGCACGGTGCCATACGGATAGCCGTACCAGCCATACTCACCAGGCACCCATATGGCCGGATAGCCCCAGCCGCCATAGACCGGATAGGGCACGAGCGATCCGGAGAAGAACGTCGCGTTGCCGCCCGACACGGAAAGAGAGACGGCGTCTGCGCAGCCCCACGTCGTCGCGCCATACCAAGGCACGCATCCCCAACCCCAAGTCCCGTAGCCCCACGGCCTGCATCCCCAGCCCCAGCGCGGTCCGCACCAGTTCCAACGCGGCGCGCACCAGCCGCCCCACCGCGGACCACACCAGCCACTCCAGCCCCAGCGGGTGACCGCGGTGCTGTAGCCGGCGGCGTAGCCGCCGTTGCCGTAGGCGAAGGTCGGCGCGACGTAGGGACCACGACACCAGAATCGGCCGGCCCGGGCCTCGGCCGAGAAGCCGGCGGCCAGCAGGGCCACAACGAACGCGACGGCAAACCGGAACCTTCTCATCGAGAAAGATCTCCAGGGCACTCGAACCGCGACGACGAGGATTGTATGGGATCGGGCCGTCGGCCAGCCACTTTTGGGTTTCCCGCACCGTCATTCGGCATGGATGGCGGGACGGTTTTCATACCCGGTGTCCCCGGGTTTCCACCCGGGGCTTCCTGCCCCGCCGACCCCACAAAAAGCCCCGGGCGGGAGCCCGGGGACTCCGGGTAGCATGCCTTACCTGGTGCCATGCAATGTGGGTTTGCACCGGGAAATGGCGCACCGTCATTCGGCATGGATGGCGGGACGGTTTTCATACCCGGTGTCCCCGGGTTTCCACCCGGGGCTTCCTGGACGGGTGATGAGACCGATCCCCAATTCAAAGGATCTGCAAAACAACGGTTGCCACCGGATTCCTGCAGCGGCGACGCTCTTTCGAGCCACTTGGCGCAACATCAAAAGGCGCCAGCACCGCTGTCACGGGCGGCGACCGGTGGTACGCTCCGCGTCACGGAATTGAGTTTTCAGGAATCTGGTGATGGCCCGCGCAACTGGCGTGCAACTCGGAATCGGCCTCGGCCTGCCGCGGCCGCTCGCGACCCGGCTCGCGAATCTGCGCACGCCGGAGCGGATTCAGGACTTCGTCAATGCGATCCCCTGGAACCACCAGCACGACGGTCCCACGGCCCGCTCCGTCGTGGAAACGCTGCGGGCCGGGACGGCCCACTGCGTCGAGGCGGCGTTCGTCGCAGCCTGTGGGCTCTGGCTCGCAGGGCAGCCGCCATTGCTCATGGACCTGGGCGCGGCCCGCGGCGACGTGGACCACGTCATCGCCCTATTCCGCCGCGGCGGCTGCTGGGGCGCGATCTCGAAGAGCAACAGCCCGTTCCTTCGGCACCGAGACCCGATTTATCGCACGTTGCGGGAACTGGCCATTTCCTTCTTCCCGCAATATGTGAAGCGACGCCGCAAGACGCTCCGCAGCTACTCCGTCGCCGTCGACCTTCGGCGCTACGATCCGTCGCTCTGGGTGACCCATCCGGGTTTTTGCCACGAACTCGTCGATGCGCTGACCGGCTCCCGCCACTTCCCGATCCTGCCGCCAGGAGCATCACAGCGGCTGCGGCCGATCGACGAAATCGAGGCCCGCAGCAACCTGCTCAAGGAATATCCCTGACAGCACGCCGGCCGCGAACGTGCGTTGCGTCAGGCCGGGATGGTTTGCATACCCGGAGTCCCCCGGCTCCCGCCGGGGGCTTTTTGTGGAGTCGGCGCGGCAGGAAGCCCCGGGTGGAAACCCGGGGACACCGGGCACAAAAACCAGCCCGCCATCCACGACCGCACGACGGAACGACGGAACGACGGCACGACGGCACGACGGCACGACGGCACGACGGCACGACCGCACGACCGCACGACCGCACGACCGCACGACCGCACGACCGCACGACCGCACGACCGCACGACCGCACGACCGCACGACCGCACGACCGCACGACCGCACGACCGCACGACCGCACGACGGCACGACGGCACGTGATTTCCCGATGCAGACTCACGCCGCATGGCACCCGGGACGAGATGCCACCCGGAGTCCCCGGGCTCCCGCCCGGGGCTTTTTGTGCCGTTCGTGCGTGCGCGCCACATCACCCCCGCTCGTCCGCCTGGCCCAGCAGCTTCCGCACCGCCGTGAACGCGACCTCGCCGAACTGCCGTGGCGGGATGCTCCACAGGCGGGGATTGGGTGTCTCGACGGCGACCGCGGCCGCGTAGCCGATCTCCCGCAAGCGGCGAATCAGGTCGTCACACGGAGAACTGCCTTCGCCCGGCAGGATCCGATCGGCGTCGGCGGCCATCTCGCGGGGCACATCGGCGATGTCCGACAACTGCACGTGGGCGAGGTTGTCCCGCGACAGCAGCCAGAGGTCGAGCGGCTTGCTCGGCCCCACGGTCCAGTGGAACCAGTCGAGGCACACGCCGAGGGCCGGTGAGCCGACGTCCTCGACCACCGCGACCGCCGACTGCAGGTTGTTGGGGAAGCTCGCCCGGGCGTCGAACTCGAGCGCCAACCGGATGCCGACGTCGGCCGCCCGCTTCGCCGCCTCGACGAGACTGGCCGAGAGTCGGCCCAGATCCTCGGCCGCCAGGGGGCCGAACGCGTCGCCGGCGACCACGAGCACAGGGATGCCGAGATCGCGGCACAACGCGAGCCGATCCTCGAAGTGCCGCCAGTGCTCCCGGCGGGCGTCGCCCTGGCTCGTGAGCAGGCCACCCTGAAAGGACGCGGCCACCGCGGCGATGCCGTGGGCGGCGAGCCGATCCGCGAGGGCCGCGACGCCCTGCTCCGCCACGAACGCGTCGGCATGGCCGAGCCACAGGTCGATCGCGTCCACGTGGCCCGCGGCGTAGTCCTCCAGGATCGTCACCAGCGGCGCCTGCAGGCTCGAAACGGTAGCCAGGGCGGGCTTCATGACAGTTTGTCGCGGAGCAGGTCCACGACCTCATCGATCGCCACCCGCTGCTGCACGAGCGAATCGCGGTCGCGGAGCGTCACCGTCCGGTCGGCGAGCGACTGGCCGTCGACCGTCAGGCACCAGGGCGTGCCCGCCTCGTCCTGCCGGGCGTAGCGCCGGCCCACGGAGCCCTTCTCGTCGTACTGGCAGGCCATGTGCGGCTTGAGGGCCCGGTAGAGATCGATCGCCACCTCGGGCATCCCGTCCTTCTTCACCAGCGGCAGGATCGCCGCCTTGACGGGCGCGAGCCGCGGATGGAGCTTGAGCACGGTGCGGCTCCGCGGCTTGCCGTCCTCGTCGGGCACCTCGTCCTCGTGGTAGGCGTCGCAGAGAAAGGCGAGCGTGGCCCGGTCCGCCCCGGCCGAGGGTTCGATCACGTGCGGCACGAACCGCTCCCGCGTGATGTCGTCGAAGTAGGAGAGGTCCTTGCCGCTCCCCTTGTGCCGCGGCTTGCCATCCGGGCCGGTCTCGACGACCAGCCCGCCGTCCTGGCGGACGAGCTTGCCCTCCATGTGGCTCCGCAGGTCGAAGTCGCCGCGATGGGCGATGCCCTCCAGCTCGCCGAACTCGCCGGCGGCGAGAAACGGGAACGCATACTCGATGTCGGCAGTGCCCACGGAGTAGTGCGAGAGCTCGTCGGCGGCGTGCTCGCGGAGCTGCAGCCTGCCCGCCGTGAGCCCGAGGTCGAGATACCACTTCCAGCGGCGATCCCGCCAATAGCGATACCAGGCCGCCGAGTCGGCCGGCTTGCAGAAGAACTCGATCTCCATCTGCTCGAACTCCCGCGAGCGAAACGTGAAGTTCCGCGGCGTGATCTCGTTGCGGAAGCTCTTGCCCACCTGGGCGATCCCGAACGGCACGCGAACCCGCGACGTGTCGAGCACGTTCTTGAAGTTCACGAAAATCCCCTGGGCGGTCTCGGGACGGAGGAAGGCGCGATCCTCGTCGTCGCCCGCCAGGGCCCCGATCCGCGTCTCGAACATGAGGTTGAACTCCCGCGGCTCGGTGAGCGAGCCGGGGGCGGTGGCGTCGGGGCCAAGCGTGTCGGCCAGGGTGGCGGAACCGGCCGCGATCGCCTGCTGGAGCGACTCCAGTCCTCCGCCCCACTCGATCTCGTCCACCTGCTTGGCCCGCAGCCCGAAGAACTTCTGGGCCCGGGCCACGGTCGCGGGGGCCGCCTCGTCCCCCGAGGCGTCGGTGGTCACGAACACCTTCTTGCCGCGGTGGGCCGCCCAGCGGCCGTGGAGGTGGTCGTAGCGGTAGCGGCGCTTCGACTCCCGGCAGTCGATCATCCAGTCGTGAAACAGGTCGAAGTGGCCCGAGCACTTCCAGACCTGCGGGTGCATGATGATCGTGCAGTCGAGGCCGGTCATCTCGTAGGGCGACGGGGCGCCGGTGAGCGTGGCCAGTTCGTCGTGGCCGGCGACCATGTCATGCCACCAGGCGTCCTTGAGGTTGCGCTTCAGGGCCACGCCGAGGGGGCCGTAGTCCCAGAAGCCGTTCAAGCCGCCGTAGATCTCGCTCGACTGAAAGACGAAGCCGCGCCGCTTGGCGAGGGACACGATCCGGTCCATCCGCGACTGATCGTTCTGGTTTTGCATGATGACTCTCGAAAAGGTGCCCGCCACCGTATCTGGCGAATCCGGGGCGGCCGGTACCTTACCGAGATTCGGCGTTCGGCACCATTTCAGTCAGCCAGCCGCTGGCCACGTCGAGGCGGGGGACGACCGCGACCGCATCCAGCGTCGCGCAGAGAGGCAGATCGGCTTCCATGCCCAGGGCGACGAGGTTCGCCCCGCCCGGCGCCCGGCGGAACTCGGCCGCGAGCGCGGCCCTGGGATCGACCGCGCCGGCCACGCCACGAAACGCTGCGAGCGCGGCACGGGCCGGGGCGTCGAGTTCTTCGGCCGGGGCGTCACGGAGCGCCGCGTCGAGGATCGCCCCGGCGGCCAGCACGTCCTCCGCCGTCACGGTGCCATCGGTGCCGGCGCAGACGAGATGCGCATCGCCGCAGTCCGCCGCCGCCGCGAGCTGCCGGACGGCGGCCGCCACGGCCGACCGGTTCACGATCGCCCCCACCACGATCTCCCGCGCGGCGCGGCAGGCCGCCAGCGCGGCCGTGCCATTGGTGGTCGTGATCACGAGCGAACGGCCGGCGACGCGATCGCGGGCATACTCGGCCGGCGAGTTGCCCAGATCGAAGCCGTCGATCCGCACGCCCCCGCGCTCGCCCCCGAGGACGGCGCCAGGTCCGAGGGCCGCGGCAGAGGCCCTCGCCGCCGCGACATCGGCCATGGGCCGCACGCGAGCCGCTCCGTTGGCGAGGGCCGTGATGATCGTCGTCGAGGCCCGGAGGACGTCGATCACGACCGCGATCCCTCCCGCGACCGCCCCCTCCGGCATACGATGAAAGAGTTCGTGACAATGCCACCGCATGGCCGAAGTCCGGGAGTGACCGCGTGATCGCTGAATCGACCGCCACCATAGGCCAGCCGGCCGCCGCGCACAACGCGGTCGACAAGAGCGGGGCGAAGGTCCGCGGCATGTTCGCCGAGATCGCGCCCCGTTATGACCTCGTCAACCGCATGCTCTCGGGCGGGATCGACGTCTGGTGGCGGCACGTCACCGTCCGCCGGGCTCCGCCGCCACCGGCCGGGGCGATGCTCGACGTCTGCACCGGCACCGGCGACCTGGCGCTCGCCTACGCCCGCGCGGCCAGGCCGGGCGTGCGGATCGTCGCCAGCGACTTCTGCCGGCCGATGCTCGACCGCGGCGTGGAGAAGGCCCGCGCCGCCGGCAAGAGCGTGGAGTGGATCGAGGCCGACGCCCAGGCCCTCCCCTTCCCCGCCGCGACGTTCGACCTCGTGACGGTGGCCTTCGGCCTGCGGAACATCGCCGACACCGCCCGGGGGCTCGCCGAAATGGGCCGCGTGCTCAAGCCGGGCGGCCGGCTCGCGATCCTCGAGTTCTCCCTGCCGCGAAACGCCCTCGTCCGCGGCGGCTACCTCTGGTATTTCCGCCGCGTGCTTCCCTTCCTGGGAAACGCCGTGGCCCGCAATCGCTCCGACGCCTACACCTACCTCAACAAGAGCGTCGAGGAGTTTCCCAGCGGCGAACGGCTGGCCACGCTGGTCCGGGCCGCCGGCTTCGACACGGTCGAAATGATCCCGCTCACGTTCGGCATCGCCACGCTCACGCTGGCGACCCGGGTCTCGGGAAAGGCGGGCTGACGTGGCCGACCTCCCCATCGTCGTCGCGATCACCGGAGCCTCCGGCGCCCCGTATGGCGTCCGGCTCGTCGAGGTGCTGCTCGCCGCGGGCTGCGACATCCACCTCACGGTCAGCCCCTCCGGGCAGGCCGTGTTCGCCACGGAGACCGACCGCCGCATCGATCTCGACCGGTTCGATCTCTCCGCCCTCCTCGGCAAGGCACCGCCGACCGCCGGCCGCTGCACCTACCACCACTACAAGAACCTGATGGCACCGATCGCCAGCGGCTCGTTCCTGACCGCGGCGATGGTCATCTGTCCCTGCAGCGGCAGCACGCTGGCCGCCGTGGCCCACGCAATGGGCGAGAACCTCGTCCACCGTGCGGCGGAGGTGCACCTCAAGGAACGGCGGAAGCTCGTGGTCGTGCCCCGCGAGACGCCGCTCTCGCTGCCGCAGCTCAAGAACATGCAGGCCATCCACGAGGCCGGGGCCGTCGTGCTCCCGGCCGCGCCCGGCTTCTATCACGGCGCCGCGACCGTGGCCGACCTCGTGGACTTCGTCGTGGCGCGGATCTGCGACCAGCTCGGCGTCGCCCACACGCTCATGCGCCGCTGGGGGGAGGCGACCTGATGGCGACCGTCACCACGGGCGACTCCGCGCGGCCCACGTCGGCCCTTAGCCGCCTCCGGACCTACCTCGAACTGGTGCGGTTCAGCCACACCGTTTTCGCCCTGCCCTTCGCCGTGACCGCCGCCCTGCTCGCCGCCCAACGCGGGATCGACCCGGGGCTCACCGCCGGGCCTGGCGGCTGGCTGCGGCCGGCGGCGGGCATCCTCCTCTGCATGGTCGCCGCCCGGACGGCGGCCATGGCCTTCAACCGGCTCGTAGACCGCACGATCGATGCCGCCAACCCACGGACGGCCGCGCGGCACCTGCCCCGGGGGGACGTGGGCGTGGCCGAGGTGCTCGGGCTCGTGGTCGCGTCGTCGGCCGCCTTCATCGGCGCGACGCTGTTCTTCCTGCCCAACTGGATGCCGCTGGTGCTCTCGGTGCCGGTCCTCGCCTGGTTGCTCGGCTACAGCTACGCCAAGCGGTTCACGGCCCTGGCCCATCTGTGGCTCGGGGCCGCGCTCGGGTTCGCTCCGGTCGCGGCCTGGATCGCGCTCCGCGGTCTGACGATCCTCACAACGCCCGCCGACCTCCTGCCGGCGGCCCTGCTCGGCGGCGCCGTCACGCTCTGGGTGGCCGGCTTCGACATCATCTACGCCTGTCAGGACGCCGCCTTCGACGCCGCCCACGGACTGCGGAGCATCCCCGCCCGGATCGGCATCCCGCGGGCCCTCGGTCTGGCGAAGTGGCTGCACGCCGCCACGCTCGTCGTGCTCGCGGCCCTGCCGGCCGTCGTGCCTGAACTCGGCTGGATCTATTGGCTCGCCTGGGCCGCGATCGCGGGGCTGCTCGTCTGGGAGCATGCCCTGGTGCGGCCCGACGACCTGTCGCGGGTCAACCAGGCGTTTTTCACGGCCAACGCCGCCATCGGCCTGGTGCTGCTCGTGGCGATCGCCGCGGATTTATGGGCCTGACGGCGGCCGGGTTGCGGAAATCCGTTCCCTGCGGTTCTTGTGGTAGCAGCCACGTTCCCCGCCACATTTCCTTTCCCGAGATTCCCCCATGATCCGTGCCGTTCTTCCATCGCTCGACCCCGTCCGCGAAAAGGTGGAGGCGGGCGAGCGGCTGTCCGCCGCCGATGCCGAGATGCTCTGGGATGAGCGGATTTCGATCCACGAGCTCGGCGAATTGGCGAACCTCGTCCGCGAGCGGAAGAACGGCAACTTCGGCTACTACAACATCAACACCCATCTCAATCCCACGAACGTCTGCGTCTACCGCTGCACGTTCTGCGCGTTCCGCGCCGACCTCCGCGAGGCCCGGGGCTACGTGATGAGCGACGAGCAAATCCTGGCCCGCGGCCGGGAGGCCGTGGAGGCCGGCTCGACGGAGATGCACATCGTCGGCGGGCTGCACCACCAGAAGGATTACGACTGGTACCTGAACGTCGTCCGCCTCCTCCACGACGCCTACCCGACGCTCCACCTCAAGGCCTGGACGCCGGTCGAGATCAACTGGTTCGCCCACCTCACGAAGCGGTCGATTCGCGACATCCTCGTGGAGATGAAGGACGCGGGGCTCGGCAGCCTGCCTGGCGGCGGCGCCGAGATCTTCCATCCCGAGGTCCGCGACAAGATCTGCGAGCACAAGGCCGACACGAAGGAGTGGTTCGCGATCCACCGCACGGCCCACGAACTCGGCCTGCGGAGCAACGCCACCATGCTCTACGGCCACATCGAGAACGCCTTCCACCGCACCGATCACCTGCTGCGGCTCCGCGAGTTGCAGGACGAGACCGGCGGCTTCCAGACCTTCATCCCGCTGGCCTTCCACCCCGAGAACACCCGGCTCTCCCACATTCCCAAGCCCTCGGCCGCCTTCAGCCTGCGGACGATGGCGATCAGTCGCCTCGTGCTCGACAACTTCGACCACATGAAGGCCTACTGGATCATGCTCGGGATCGGCACGGCCCAGGCGGCCCTCGCCTACGGCGCCGACGACATCGACGGCACGGTGCGGCACGAGCTCATCTACCACGACGCCGGGGCCACGACCCCGGAGGTGCTCTCCGTGGAGGAGATCAAGCGGCTGATCCGCGAGGCCGGCCGCGAGCCCGTGGAGCGTGACACGCTCTACCATCGTGTCGAGCGGGACGGCACGGCGTGGCGGGCCGCCGAGCCGATTCGGACCTGCTGAAGGTTCGAGGACCGGCGATGGCTTCCAGCCTGCTCTTGCTGCTCGACGACATCGCCGGTGCGCTCGACGACGTCGCTGCGCTCACGAAAGCGGCGGCCCACAAAACGGCCGGCGTCGTCGGCGACGACCTGGCCCTCAACGCCCGACAGGTCGCCGGGATCGGAGCCGACCGGGAGTTGCCCGTCGTCTGGGCCGTCGCCAAAGGGTCGTTCCTCAACAAGCTGATCCTCGTGCCGGCCGCACTGGCCCTGTCGGCCCTCGCCCCCTGGGCGATCAAGCCGCTCTTGCTCGTCGGCGGCGCGTACCTGTGCTTCGAGGGTGCCGAGAAGATCTGGCATGCGTGGCACCACGGCCGCCATCAGACCGCCCACGGCACGCACCCGCACCAGCCATCCGAGCGCGAGCGGATCAGCGGCGCGATCCGCACCGACTTCATTCTCTCGGCCGAGATCATCGTCATCGCCCTCGGCGTCGCCGCGGCGGCGCCGTTCCCCGTGCGGGCCGCGGTCCTCGCGGCCCTCGGCCTGGGCATGACCGGCGGCGTCTATGGCCTGGTCGCCGCGATCGTGAAGCTCGACGACCTAGGACTGTGGCTGGCGGCGGCCCGCCGGTCCGGCCCGCGGCTCGTCGGCCGGGCGATCGTGGCCGCCGCTCCGTGGCTGATGCGCGGCCTCGCGATCGCTGGCACCGTGGCGATGTTCCTGGTCGGCGGCGGCCTCGTCGTTCACTCATGGCCCGCCATGCACCACGCGATCGAGACCGCGGTGCACTCCCTCCCGGCAGCCGGGCTCCTGGGCCACACCGCCGAGGCGGTCACGGGCCTGGCCCTGGGCGGACTCATCCTCGCCGTCGTGACACCGCTGCGTCGCGCCTGGCAGAGCCCGCGGAACCGCGGCCATCACGACGCCTGAATCGTCGCGAACACCGTTTCGGCCATCTGCTGGGCCGATGGGGCGGCCGCCTGATGAGGACAAAATGCATTGATCACGGTCGCCGATCCCCCCTCGCAGTCGATCGAGACGGCCGTGACCAGGATGCCGGCGCCGGGATGGGTGCCCCCGACGGTGACCTTGCCGGGCTGGGCCACGTCGAAGATCTGAAAGCCCGCATTGGCGAGCGTCTGCTGGGCCACTTGCAACGCCACCAGCGGCTGCAGATACGACTTGATTGCATAAGCGAACGCAAACATCGCATGCCTTCAGAATGGGTCAGCCGATCTGGCCGAGGCCGAGCGTCTCGCCCCAGCGCATGAGAATAAGCTCCTTGAGCCGCAGGAGCGAGTCGTCGGTGAGTTCCGGATCGCGATCAAAGAGAGCCAGGGCGTCGCCGCGAGCCTCCGCCACGACCGATCCGTCGCGGAGCAGGTCGGCGAGATAGAGCGGCGGCACGCCGCTCTGCCGCGTGCCTACCAGGTCGCCCGGACCGCGGAGCGCGAGATCCCGCTCGGCCAGCGCGAAGCCGTCGGTCGTGGCCACGAAGGCGTCGATTCGCGGATGCGGCTCGTCCTGGACGGCGACGACGGCCCCGCAGATGCCCTGCGTCGCCCCGCGGGCCACGCGGCCGCGGAGCTGGTGCAGCTGCGCCAGGCCGAACGACTCGGCGTCGAGGATCGTCATGATCGTGGCCTGCGGCACGTCGATCCCCACCTCGATCACGCTCGTCGCCACGAGCACGTCGATCGCCCCGGAACGGAAGGCCTCCATCACGGCCGCCTTCTCCTTGGCCTTCATCCGCCCGTGCACCAGGCCGAGCCGGAAGGCCTCCAGCGGGCCGTTCGCCAGAGACTCGTAGGCGCTGGCGATGCTCGCCAGGTCGCGCTTCGATTCCTCCACCGCCGGCACGACCACGTAGCCGCGGCGGCCCGCGGCCAGTTTCTTGCGAAAAAAGTCCCACCACCGGTCGAGGTCGCCGGGGCCGACGCGGTAGGTGGCGACCGGCTGCCGACCCGGCGGCTGCTCGTCGAGCACCGAGACGTCGAGATCGCCGTACACGGCGTGGGCGATCGTGCGCGGGATCGGCGTGGCGGTCATCACCAGGGTGTGAGGCTCGGCTTCGCCCTGCTGGAGAACCGCCCGCTGGAGCACGCCGAAGCGGTGCTGCTCGTCGATGACGACGAGTCCCAGGCTCTTGAATCGCGCCGTTCCGCAGATCAGCGCCTGCGTGCCGACGACGATCGCCGCTTGGCCGGATGCGATCCGCCCGAGCACCGCTTCCCGCTGCCGCGCCGTCTGGCCACCCACGAGCATCTGCACCTCGGTGCCGGTGCCGGCGAGCAGCCGCTCCAGCGTCGCCATGTGCTGCCGGGCCAGCAGCTCCGTGGGCGCCATGATCGCCGCCTGGTGCCGCAACGGCCTGCCTTCCTCGAGCATCACGGCCCCCGCGGCCCCCGCGGCGGCCACCGGCGTGGCGGCCGCGGCGAGCATGGCATAGATCGCGACGGCCGTCTTGCCACTGCCCACATCGCCTTGGAGCAGCCGGTTCATCGGCTCCGCCCGTCCCAGGTCGGCCGCGATCTCGCCGCACACCCGCCGCTGGGCCGGCGTGAACGCGAAGGGAAAGCGGGCCCGAATGCGGGCGTCGAGCCGGGCGTCGACCGGCACCAGCGGCGCGGTCCGTCGCACCTGCTGGTGGCGGCGATGCATCCGCAGGGCGAGCTGGAGCATGAACAGCTCCTGGTAAACGAACCGCCGCCGGGCGGCGTCGATCATCTCCCGGCTCGACGGCACGTGGATCTCGCGGAGCGCCCGCTCGATCGGCAGCAGCTCCTTCGCGGCCAGCATGTCCGGCGGGAACGCCTCGGGCACGATGCCGGCGGCGTGGCCGAGGGCGGCCAGCACCGCCATCCGCACGTGCGTCTGCTGCACGCCCTCCGCCAGAGGATAGACGGCGAGCCAGTCGGAAGCGTGGGCCTCCTCGGTCTCACCGAGCCAGCGGACGTCGGGGTGCGCGAACTCCCAGACGCCCGCCTTGTGCCGCGGCTGGCCGGCGATCACCACCCGCATCCCCTTCGCGAACCGCTTCGCCATGAACGGCATCCCGAACCACACGGCCCGCACGCTCCCAGCGGCGGTGGCGATGCGGACCGAGAGCATGTGCCGCCCCGAGAACAGCGTCTTCGCGCCGACATCCACCACTTCGCCGGCGACCGACGCGTGCTCCCCGGCCCGCAGGTCGGCAACCGCATGGGCCCCGGAGAAGTCGCGGTATTCCCGGGGAAAGTGCATCACGGCATCACGCACCGTGACGAGCCCGAGCCTGGTGAGCCTCTCGGCCCGCGCCGTCCCCACGCCCACGAGCCGCTCCAGCGGTGTGCCCAGGCTCGGCTCGCGATCGGCAGGCGGTGCGGTCATGGCCGCAGTTTAAGCGAGCTGGAAGGTCGCAACCAAAACCGTGACGCCCACCGCACCGCTCGCGGTTTGCCACACGTGAACGGCACAAAAAGCCCCCGGCGGAAGCCGGGGGACTCCGGGTCGTATCTCGTCCCGTATGCCATGCGATGCAGGTTTGAACCGGCGCAGAACGTGCCCTTATGCAGCATGGATGGCGGGGAGGTGTTCATGCCCGGTGTCCCCGGGTTTCCACCCGGGGCTTCTTGTCGCGTGACAGCCCCACAAAAAGCCCCCGGCGGAAGCCGGGGGACTCCGGGGCGTATCTCGTCCCGTATGCCATGCGATGCGGGTTTGAACCGGCGCAGCACGTGCCCTTATGAAGCATGGATGGCGGGGTGGTTTTCATGCCCGGTGTCCCCGGGTTTCCACCCGGGGCTTCTTGTCGCGTGACAGCCCCACAAAAAGCCCCCGGCGGAAGCCGGGGGACTCCGGGTCGTATCTCGTCCCGTATGCCATGCGCTGCAGGTTTGAACTGGCGCAGCACGTGCCCTTATGCAGCATGGATGGCGGGGTGGTGTTCATGCCCGGTGTCCCCGGGTTTCCACCCGGGGCTTCTTGGGACTCACGCGAGCCACCCCACTCGCAAACCCCGACGCCCCCCTACGCCCGCCCCTGCAGCCGCTTGTAGGCCGCCACGGCCATGCGGTCGCAGGCCTCGTTCTCCGGATGGCCGGAATGGCCGGCGACGTGGGAGAAGCGGATCGTGTGGGCCGTCGCCAGCCGGTCGAGCTCCCGCCACAGGTCCTCGTTCTTGATCGGCACGAGGCGGCCCTTCTCCTTGCGCCGCCAGCCCTGCTGTTTCCAGCGGGGAAGCCACTCCGCCAGGCCCGTGCCCACGTACACGCTGTCGGTGACGAGCTCGACCACGGCGGGCCGCTTGAGCTGCCTGAGGCCATGCACCACCGCGGTCAGCTCCATGCGGTTGTTGGTGGTCTCGGCCTCGGCGCCGGAGTCCTGCACCTCGCGGCCGGTGCCGGGATGACGGAGGATGAACGCCCAGCCGCCCGGGCCGGGATTGCCGCTGCAGGCCCCGTCGGTGAAGAGCACGACTTCCGCCTGTTTCTTGTCTCCCGACATCGCGCCACTCTCTGGTCGTGAGGCCATATCCCGTCAGCCTGCCGCCCGGGCCGCCACAGCGGCCGGTGCTGACCCGCCGCTCCCTCCCTCGTCCGCGCGGGCGAGCCGCAGCGGCAGGTGGACGGTGAACCGGCTGCCGCGGCCGAGCTGACTCTCCACGGCCACATCCCCGCCGAGCAGGCGGCAGAGCTCGCGGACGATCGAGAGCCCGAGGCCGGTGCCGGAGTACTCCCGAGTCATGGCATCGTCCCCCTGCTGGAACACGCGGCCCTGCCGGAACTTCTCGAAGATCGTCTGCTGCTCCTCCTCCGCGATCCCGACGCCCGTGTCGAGCACCTCGAGCACGAAGTCGGCCGCCGGCTCGTCGCCCGGCCCGTCGAGCCGGGCCACGACCTCCACCTGCCCGCCTTCGGGCGTGAACTTCACGGCATTGGACAGCAGATTCGCGAGGATCTGCTGCACCTTGGCCTGATCCTGTTCGACGGCGTCGAGCCCGGGCCCTACGTCGTACGACAAGTCGATCCGCTTCCGCTCGGCGAGCGGCCGCGCCATGTCGCACTGGGCCGAGACGACCGTCTCGACCCGGAACGGGGCCGGCCGGACATCCATCTTGCCGGCCTCGATCTTGGCAAGGTCGAGGATGTCGTTGATCATCTCCAGGAGCATCCGCCCGGAGGTGCGAATGTTCTCCACGTAGCGGCGCTGCTTGTCGTCGAGCGACTGGATCGAGCCGAGCACGTCGGAGAAGCCGATGATGCTGTTGAGCGGGGTCCGCAGCTCGTGGCTCATGGTGGCGAGGAAGTCTCCCTTGAGCCGGTTCATCTCGTAGAGGTTGAGGTTGGCCTGGGCCAGTTCGTCCACCTTCTCGTCGAGCGTGGCATTCGTCTTGCGGAGCTCCTCCTGGGAGTCGATCAGGCCGCGGAGCATGCGGTTGAAGGCCACGCCGAGCTCCTCGAACTCGTCGGCGGTGTGGATTTCGGCCCGCGCCTGGACGTTGCCGCGGCGGATCTCGTCGCTCACGTCGCGGAGGTGCTCGAGCGGCTTGACGATCACGTACCGGACGATCGCGTAGGCCGCGAGCATGGCGAGGAACACGGTCATGATCGCCGTCGCCAGGAGGATCGCCCGGTTGAGGTTGATCGCCTCCTGCGTGGCCTTGTCGGGCATCACCACTTTCACCACCGCCATCAGGTCGTTCTCGGCGAGCCGCTGCCCGCCCGCCTCGGCCGCCGCCCCCACCGCGCCACTCCGGGCCACGTGGCAGACGAGGCAGTTCTGCTTGGCCCGAATCGGCTGGTAATAGTGGTATTCGGAATTGTCCTCGGTGCGGAACTCGCGATACTCGCCGGCGTCGCCGCCGAAGCCCACGGGACCGCTGCCGGCGGACGCGGCGGCGGAAGCCGCCGGCCGGGCCCGGAAGTAGTCGAGCACCGCGAGGTCGAGCCTCCGGTACGTGGCCCTTTCGGCCGCCGTCGCATCGGGACGCAACAGCTGGGAAGAGTCGAAGGTGGGATTGCCCAGGTCGCTGGCCAGCCGCTTGATGAGGTCGGTGTACTTCTGCTCGGGCTCCAGCTTCTGCCAGTGGTACTGGAGCATGTAGGCATCCACCAGTTGGCGACCGGTGTTCCGCGTGGTCGCGTAGACCAGCTGCTCGGTCCGGCTGCCATACCACCAGAAACTGCCGGCGATGAGCACGAACAGGCAGAGCCCGAACAGGAAGCGGCACTTCCGCTCCAGGCTGGTCTCGCCGAGGATGTTCTTGAGGGATCGGTATGCCATGGCACGGCCGGCCCCATGGTACCCGAACCCCGCCCCGGAAACGCGACGCTCCCGCGCGGCACGGGGCCACGCGGGAGCGCGTGCGTCAGGAAATCAGCCGCTCCGGGAAGATCAGCGGAGGCTGGCGGTGGCGTCCGCCGCAGCCGTCCGCGTGGCCGGGTCGAGCGTGAGCTCCACCGCCTGGCCGGCGGCGAGGTCGATCACCTTCGACACCGTCTGCTCGCGGCCGTCGACGACGGTCGCGACGCGGATCTCGTAGTTCCGCCAGGTCTGCCCGGCCTTCAGGTTCGAGGTCTCGAACTGCCGCACGACGCCCGTCGAGGCCGTCGCGCTGCCGGCCAGCCAGACCTTGGCGTCGGCGGGGACGTGCAGCGTGAGGCTGGTCTTCGCCGGGGCCGCAGCCGCCGTCGAGAAGGCGACCTGCGAGCGGCCGCCGGCGGTGAGCGAGACGACCTTCGTCTCCTCCGCCGTGGTGCCGTCTCGATCGATCGCCATGCGAACGACGAACTCATACTGCTTGCCGGCCACGAGGCCGCGCGACAGGAACCGCCGCACCGCCCCCTGCGACGAGGTCGCGGCGCCGTTCACGAAGAGCTTCGCGGCGGCGGGCACCTCGACGACCAGCAGGGCACCGTCGGCCGGCACCGTCTCGACGCGGGTCGAATCGGTCGCGGCCGGAACGGGCGCGCCGATGATCTCGCCGCCCGGCATCGAGGGCGTCTCACCGATCACGCGATACGACTCGATCGGCATCCCGGACGAGTAGCCAGCCGAGTAGGCCGGCGCGGCGTAACCGCCGTACGAGCCGCCCGAACTACCGCCGGACGAGCCACCGTACGAACCACCCGATGAACCACCGGACGACCCGCCCGCAGAACCGTAGCTGTACCCCGCCGAGCCACCCGAGCTGCCGCCGGAGGAACCGCCGGAGGAACCGCCCGAGGAGCCGTGACGATAGGCGCGCATGGCCCGCTTGTAGGCGTGATGCGAACCCCAGCTGCCATGCGAGCCGTAGGAGCCGTACGAACCGTAGCTGCCGCCGGACGAGCCGCCGCCATACGAGCTGTAGCTGCCCCCGGACGAACCGCCTGAGGAGCCGCCTGAGGAGCCGCCGGACGAACCGCCCGAGGAACCACCGGAAGAACCACCCGACGAACCGTAGCCGCGATAGCGATGATGCCATCCGGCCTGCACGTCACAGGTCGCTGCGGCGACGGCGACGAACGTGACGACTCCAGCCATTCTCATCCAGCGACGCTGCGCCAACATTGCGATCATTCTCCGTGGATTTTCCCGCTGCGGACGTCGCCGACCCCGAACCAATTTCAGGGGGGAGGGACGCTCGACAGGGCAAAGATAGTTTGCCGATTGCGTAAATCAAGCAGCCTGGAGAAACCTTGCGGCCCCTGGTGCGCCACCTCGATGCGCCGCAAAAACCAGGCGTTTTTCCCTGAAAAAGCCCCGTTCGCCCGCCGGAAGCGGTTATTTCTCCAGCCCGGTAATCCGCACGTCATCCACGTCGAGGCGGCCCGTGCCCCCCATCATCCCCACCTGGAGAATGGCCTCGCGGGCCCAGGGCGGCACGAGCACGACCCCGTCCACCGGACGCCAGGCGAACGTCCCTTCCCAGGGTCCGATCCGGGCAGTGCTTGACCGGGACCGCGTCTCGTCCTGAAACCGCACCGCGATCCCGGGGAGTTCCGCGGCCGCCGCGCCTGCCTGCAGCCGGTCGCCGCGCAGCCAGGCCTCGATCCGCAACCTCCCGACCCGCGAGCCATCCACCGGAAACCCTTGAAACACCTGTGCCGGCCGGCCCGGCTGCGCGTTCGCCAGCCTCAGGAACCGCGTTCCCTCCGGCACGGCGGCCTCGGCGACGACTTCCATCTGGCGGCCGTAGTACCAGGCCGCCGGCTGCTGCGAATCGGGCAGCGCGGCCTCGAAGCCGCCATTGCGAACCGCGGGCCGGCCACCGTCGGGCTTCACCTGTCGCTCGTCCTCCGCCTGGCCCGTCATCGGCACGAAGAGCGTGGACGCCAGGGCCTCGCGGGTCAGCTTGCCCTGCCGCTTCGTGAGCAGGACGAGCGTCTGCTCGAACCGCTCGCCGAGCGGGATCACCATCCGCCCCCCCTCGGCCAGTTGATCCACCAGCGGCTGCGGCACGTTCTCCGGCGAGCAGGTGACGATGATCTTGTCGAACGGCGCATGCTCGGGCCAGCCGCGGAAGCCGTCGCCGATCTTGGTGACCACATTGCGATAGCCGAGCCGGGCGAGCGTGCGGGCGGCCCGCTCCCCGAGCGACTCGTGAATCTCGATCGAATACACCATCCCCACCAGCGGCGCCAGCACCGCCGCCTGATATCCGCTTCCCGTGCCGATCTCCAGCACGCGGTCGGTCGGCCTCGGCGCCAGCTGCTCCGTCATCGAGGCGACCACGAACGGCCCGGAGATCGTCTGGGCGGCGCCGATCGGGAGGGCCATGTCGAAGTAGGCGAGGTGCCTTTGCCCGGCCGGCACGAACTCGTGCCGGGGCGTGAGCCGCATCGCCTCGAGCACCCGTGGATCGACGACGCCGCCGGCGGCGATTTCGTCGCGGACCATTCGCTCGCGGGCGGCCGCGTACCGGTCGGCCGGCGGCGCGGCGGCGATCGCGGCACATGCCGCCGCCACGAGGGCGACGGCCGACGAAACCCGCAGGACGTCCACCCGCAGGCGTCCGGAGACGGGGCCGGCCCGGACCAGACCGACGGAAATCCCGCAGCGACTCACGGTCATGCCCCCGGCCGCGCCGCCCCAGTGCTCAGCGGCCCGCGCCGGCGGGGCGACTGCTGATCAGCTCGATCTCGAACACCAGCACCTCGTTCGGCTCGATCGCCGGTGGCGACCCCTGCTCGCCATACCCGAGGGCCGGCGGCAGATAGATCCGCCATTTCGAGCCGGCCTTCATCAGCGGCAGCGCCTCCTGCCAGCCCGGCACCACACCGCGGAGCGGAAACGAGGCCGGGTCGCCCTGCGGATCGGTGCCGTCGAACTCGCTGCCGTCGATGTGCGTGCCGCGGTAGTGGGCCACGACGACATGGTCGGCCGCGGGCTTGGGGCCGGCTCCGTCCACGAGCACCTCATACTGCAAGCCGCTGGGCAGCGCGGTCACTCCCTTGCGGGCGGCGTTGTCCGCGAGAAACTTCGTCCCCTTCTGCAGGTTCGTCTGCGCGGCGGCCCGCATCCGGTCGGCGAACTCCCGCTGCTTCTGCTGCATCGCGGCCTCGAGCGCCGCGAGGGCCCGGCGAAAGCCCCCCTCGTCGAGCCGCGGCTTCGCGGCCGTCACCGCGTCGGTCAGCCCGCGGGCCAGTGCCGCATGATCGATCGGCGTGCCCATCTCGCGATGCTCGGCGGCGATCTGCTCGCCGATCCGATAGCCGAGCGCGTAGCCCATGTCGGCCGGCGACGCGGCGGCGGCCGCGGGCGGGGCGAGCGGTTCCGGGCCCTGGGCCGGGCCACGCGCCGCCATCAGGCACGCTGCCATGACGCAACATCCGCACACCACGCGGTCGATTCGCATGCGTTGGTTCCTCCGGGACGAAGATCGGGCCGGTCCACGCCGGCCCAGGCCGTCAAGACTACCCGTCCGCCGGCCTGGCCAGCGAGCCCCGGGTGAGTTCCAGAAACGCGGTCTCCAAGTTCACTTCCTGCTCCCGCAGCGAAACCAGGCCATGGCCGTCGGCCACCAGGCGGGCGGCGATCGGCGACCGGTCGACCACGCCGTCGGCGATGGCGACCACAAGTTCGCCGTCACGGACCGTCACGGCCGCGACCTCGGGGCACCGCTCCAGCGACCGGGCCGCCGCCGCGGGCGATCCCGCGACCTGGATGCGAAGCGTGGGCCGGCCGCGGACCTGGGCGAGCAGATCCTGCACGTTCCCGCAGGCCAAGAGCCGGCCGTATTCGATGATGCCCACGCGATTGCAGATGTCGGCCAGCTCCGGAAGGATGTGGCTGGAGACCAGGATCGTCTTCCCCATGCCCTGGAGCCGCTTGAGCAGGTTCCGCATCTCGATCCGGGCCCGCGGATCGAGGCCGCTGGCCGGCTCGTCGAGGAGGAGCACCTGCGGATCGTGGAGCAGCACCCGCGCCAGGCCCAGCCGCTGGGTCATGCCGCGGGACAGGCTCGTGACGAGCTCGTCGCGTTTGGCCACGAGGTCGACCAGTTCCAGCGACCGCTCCGCCACCTGCCGCCGCGCGGGCCCCGCGATCCGGTAGGCGGCGGCGAAGAACTCCAGGTACTCGATGACCCGCATGTCGTCGTACACGCCGAAGATGTCGGGCATGTAGCCGATGGCGCGACGGATCTCGCGCGGGTGGGTGTAGATGGAGTGGCCGCAGACATAGGCCTCGCCCCAGGTCGGGGCCAGGAGCGTGGAGAGGATGCGGATCGTCGTCGTCTTGCCGGCGCCGTTGGGGCCGATGAAGCCGAACAGGTCGCCCTGCGCGAGCCGCAGGTCGAGCGACTCCAGCGCGGAGAAGTCGCCGTACTTCTTGGTCAGGTCGATGGTCTCGATCATGCCGTTGTCACCGTTCCGTGGCGGCGGCCGGAGCCACCGGGATCACGATACGATACAGGCCCCGAGCCGGCGCCTGCCCCCCCGTGAACGACCAGGCCGCCTGCCCCCGGGCCGCGACCCCGACGAGCACCGCGCGATCGAGCCGCACCAGCGGCGTGAGGTCGAGCCGCGCGAGCCGGCCGCCGCCGCCGCGTGTGTAGGCCGCGCCCCCGGCCGCGGCGTGAAAGCCCGCGACCTCCAGGATCCGCTCCGCGTCGGCCGCGGCGGGATTCCAGCGGGCCGCGACGTCCCGCTCCTTGACGGCCGACCGGCGGGTGAGCGCCGCGGCCAGCGACCGCGGCCCGCGGCCTCCCGCCGTGTCGTACCGCTGCCCGGGCTCCAGCCGGCCCACGTCGTACAGCCAGCCGCCATGCACGAGCCGGCAGTCCTCCAGCGTCATCGGCAAATGGTGGGCGAGCGTGCCGCGCAGCGTGCCCTGCGCCGCGGCGACGAGGTCGGCCGTGACCGCGGCCTGCGACCGCTGGGCATGCCACTCCGCCTCGAACACGCGGCTCGACGCCGCCGCGATCGGCACGCCCGCGAGCGCCGCCAGCGACCCCGCATAGGCGTAGTCGGCGGCGGCCAACGCCGGGTGCGGCATCGCCGCATCGACTGCGGCGAAGCCGCGGCCGGCGTCCCCCCACCAGCTCACCGCCCGCTCGGCGGCCGGCTCGACCTCGAGGCCCACGTCGAGCCGGTCGTTGACGGCCGAGTAGACGGCCGCCCAGCCGCTGCCGCGCACGCCACCGCCGACGGCGTCGATGTCCACGACTTCCGTCACGGTGCACGTCCGGCCCCCCGGCGCGGACCGCGGCTGGCGGGCGGCATGCACGCCCCAGGCGACCGCGGTGAAGGCCGTGACGAGCACCGCCAACGAACTCCACGCCACCCAGGGCCGGCCGCCGGCCCGCGACACGAACCACCAGTCGAGCGGGTACAGGCAGAGCACATAGAGCAGCCCGATCGCCGCGACGACCTCGAACGGCACCGGCGTCACGGCAGGCGACGCCGCGGTGGCCACGAACCGCTCGATTGCCGTCCGCAGCTGCATCGCCAGATCCGTGTCGCGGCCAGACCCCGCGGCCGCGCCCTCGCCATCGAGCGGCTCGGGGCGGCCACCGAGCAGGTTCGCCAGGAGCGTGCCGCTGCCCGGCCAGTCGCGAAATGGCTCCTCGTCGATGTCGACGCCGAGCCAGGCGATCGTGCCCAGGCCGTGACACCGCCGCACGACCAGCGGCGTGCCGGAGCCGCCCGACCCCTCCGTCACGTCGACGACGCCGGGCAGCGGACCGGCGGCTGAGAACACCGGCACCCGCACGCCGGCCGCCGCGCGGGGCGGCAGCCGTCCGGCGCGGGCGTGGGTCTCGAGGCCGCCGAGCCGACGCAGGGTCACGGTTCGGTTGCAGGCCGCCGGCAGCCAGCCGGCGGCGGTCGGCGGCAGCCCTTCCGCCGAGCCGCCGGCCACCAGGACGAGCCGGCCGCCGCATCGCACCCAGGCATCGATGCCCTGCATGACGTCTGCGGGAAGATCTGCCACGGCGCGGCCGCAGACGACGATCGCCTCGACGGCGTCGTAGTCGCGGGCCGCGGCACCGGCGGCCGTGCGGCCCGCGGTGAGCGGCAGCACCCGCGGGACCGGTTCGCCCTCGCGGGCGATGATCCGCGCGGCCTCGTCGATCGCCGGCAGGTCGCCCGCGCAGAGCACGATCCGCGCCGTCGAGGGCAACGGCTCGGGCAGCCGGCGTTCGACGATCGCGGCACCGGCCGCCCCGGCCCGCTCGATGCGGAGTCGGCCCGTCGGCCTTCCAAACCGCACCGTGAACCGCGCCGCCGGGCGGCCGTCGGCGCCGGCAGCGGCCACGCCGGGCGGCGAGCGGACGAACTGGCCATCGGGATCCTCGGCCCACACATGGAGCACGTCGCCCGGCGCGATGCCATCACCCGCCACGGTCACCGGCGTCCAGGCGTTGGTGCGATAGCCGCCGTCGAACCCCACGGTCACGGCGGAGTCGGCCGGCCTCGGCTCCGCGGCCGGCGCCGGCCGGCCGAGCGACACGGGGAGGAGCAGCGCCGGGAGCAGCCGCAGCAACCAGACCGACGCCGGCCGCATCACGGCTTCTCCGCGTCGGGGCAGGTGCAGGCGAAGCGGCCGCAGCCGGGGCAGCCGGTGCCGTACTTGCGGCCGACCGCTTCCTCCAGATCGACGTCCACGACATTGGCGATCGTCGCCAGCCAGGCCAGCACATCCGCGAACTCCAGGGCCCGCTCCTCGTGGGTGCCGCTGCGCAGCGCGGTCGCCAGCTCGCCGATCTCCTCGGTCAGCCACATGAACGTGCCCTCGACGCCGCGGGCCGCGTCCTTGTCGTGATACATGGTGCGGATCAGCGTCTGAAACTCGCGGAGCGTCATCGGCGGGAGAGCCTTCGGGCCGGTCGTCGGCCTCAGTGCGGGGTGGCGGTCCGCGTCCGCGGGGCGAACCAGGGGTAGATCGCCGGCACCACGAACGCCGTCAACAGCGTACTCGTCACGATGCCGCCGATCACCACGGTCGCCAGCGGCCGCTGGATTTCTGCCCCGGCGCTGGACGCCAGCGCCATCGGCAGGAAGCCGAGCGCGGCGACGAGCGCCGTCATCAGGACCGGCCGGATCCGCACGTCGGCCGTGGCAAGCGCCGCCTCCCGGGGGCCGAGCCCCGACTCCCGGGCGTGCTCGGCGCCGGCCACCCACACCAGCCCGTTGAGCACCGCCACGCCGAACAGGGCCACGAACCCGACGCCGGCCGCGATGGAAAAGGGCATGCCCCGCAGGGCCAGGGCCGCCACGCCGCCGGAGGCCGCCACGGGCACGGCCACGAAGATCAGCGTTGCCAGCCGCAGCGACTTGAAGCTCGCGTAGAGGAGCAGGGCGATCAGGCCGAGCACGAGCGGCGTGATCAGCGCCAGCCGGCGGCTCGCCGACAGCAGGTTCTCGAAATCGCCGCCCCAGCCGAGGGCGTAGCCCGGCGGCAGCGGCACCTCGGTGGCGATCCGCGCCCGGGCTTCCTTCACGAAACTCGCCACGTCACGGCCGCGGACGTTGGCCGACACGAACGTCCGCCGCCGCGAGTTCTCGTGCTCGATCGACGGCGGGCTCTCGTCCACCCGGACGTCGGCCAGCTCGCCCAACGGCACGGGACGGCCGCCCGCCGCCTCGACCGGAATCTGCGGCACGAGGCCCTCGTTCTCGCGCCACGCCCGGGGAAACCGCACCATCAGCGGGAACCGCGGCCGGCCCTCGTAGATCACGCCGACCTGGATCCCGCCGAGCGCGGCCACCGTCTGCATGACGTCGGCACCGTCGATGCCGTGCCGGGCGAGCTGGTCCTGGCGGGCGTCCACCTGCAGCGTGGGCACGTCGGCCTGCCAGTCGGCCCGCACGTCGGCCGCGCCGGGGATGCCGCGCAGCACGCCCTCGATCCGCTTGCCGAGGTCGCCAAGCGTCGCCAGATCGTCCCCGTAGACCAGCACCGCCACGTCGGCCTTCACGCCGGCCACCAGCTCGTCGACCCGCATCTCAATCGGCTGGCTGAATCCGAACGTGGCGCCGGGAACGGACGCCGCCAGCGCCGTCGACATCCGCTCCACGAGCTCGTCCCGTGACACCTCCCGCGGCCACTGTCCGCGCGGCCGGAGCAGCACCCAGACGTCGGTCTGCTGCACGCCCATGATGTCGTTGGCGATCTCCGGCCGGCCCGTCTTGCAGAACACCGTCCGCACCTCCGGAAACTCGCCCAGCAGCCGCTCGATCCGCGTTCCCATGGGAACGGCGTCCTCGAGCGTGGCGGTCGGCAACCGCGTGACCTCGATGAGAATGTCCCCTTCGTCGAGCCGCGGCATGAACTCCGCCCCCAGCCGCAGCGCCACGGGCACGCTCGCCGCCACGAGCCCGGCGGCCGCCAGCGAGATGACCAGCGGATGATGGACCGCGAACCGGGCCAGCGGGCGATACAGGCGGTGGAAGGCCCGCATCACCAGCGGCTCGTGCTCCTCCTCGCGGCCGAGCACGGTGGCCGCCAGCACGGGCATGAGCGTCAGGGAGATGACGAGCGATCCCGCCAGCGCGAACAGCACCGTCAGCGCCATCGGCCGGAACAGCTTCCCCTCGGTGCCCTCCAGAAACAGGATCGGCAGGTAGACGATGGCGATGATCAGCTCACCGAACATCGTCGGCCCACGGACCTCCACCGCGGCGTCGCGGACGACCGCGAGCTTCGCGGCCCCAGGCGGTGCGAGGCCCAGCCGGCGCACGCAGTTCTCCACCATGATCACCGAGCTGTCGACGACGAGCCCGAAATCGATCGCCCCCAGGCTCATCAGGCTCGCCGGGATGCCGACAGCCCACATCAGGTTCGCGGCGCAGAGCATCGAGAGCGGGATCGCCAGGGCGACGATCAGGCCGGCCCGCACGTTGCCCAGGAGCAGCAGCAGCACGCCGATCACCAGCAGGCCGCCCTCGGCGAGGTTGTGCAGCACCGTGTCGAGCGTGCGGGCGATGAGCTCCGAGCGGTCGTAGATGATTTCCAGCTCCACGCCGGGCGGGAGCGTGCCGCGGATGGCCGCCAGCTGCTCCTTGGCGGCCGCCACGACCCGCCGGCTGTTCTGACCGCGGACCATCATCACCATCCCGGTCACGATTTCGCCGCGGCCGTCCCGGGTGGCGGCGCCCTGCCGGACCAGCGGCGCCACGCTCACCGTGCCGACGTCGCGGACGAGCACCGGCACGCCGCCGGCGGGGCTGCGGACGACCACCTTCTCGATGTCAGCCACGGACTTGAGCAGCGCCTCGCCGCGGATGAACCGCTGCTCGCCGTTCTTGACGATGTAGCCACCGCCGGTGCTGGAGTTGTTCCGCTCCAGGGCGGCCAGCAGTTCGCCGAGCGCGATCCCGTGCGACGCCAGTCGGTCGGGATCGACCTGCACCTCGTAGCTCTTGGCGTGCCCGCCGTGGGCGTTGATGTCGGTCACCCCGGGCACCTTGCGCATCACCGGGGCGATGTCCCATTCGAGGATGCTGCGCAGGTCCATGAGACTGCGGCCCGGCCCGCGGACCTCGAACTGCAGGATCTCGCCGAGGGCCGTGCTCAAGCTGCCGAGTTGCGGGTCGGCGGCGGCGAGCGTCATGCCCGCCCGGGCCGCCGGCAGCCGCTCGGCGACCAGTTGCCGGGCCAGGTAGATGTCGGTGCCCTCGCGGAACACGATCGTGACCAGCGAGATGCCCAGCCGGGAGACGCTCCGCATCTCCTCGACGTCGGGCAGGCCGCTCATCGCCATCTCGACGGGATAGGTCACGGACCGCTCCACCTCGAGCGGCGGCAGCGAGCCCGCCTCGGTGACCACCTGCACCTGAACGTTCACCAGGTCGGGCACGGCGTCGACGGGGATCTGCGTGGCGGCGTAGAGGCCGCCCACGGCCATGAGCACGAACAGCGCGACCACCAACGCCCGGTTGCCAAGCGACCATTCGATGACACCTGTCAGCACCGCGCCCCCTTCCCGCCGGTCAACCGGACGCTTCCTGCTCGAGGAGCAGTTCGCTCTTGAGGAGGAACGCGCCTTCGGCCACCACCTGCTGCCCCGCCTCGAGGCCGGACTTCACTTCCACGTAGCCCTCGGCGCCCTCGCCGACGACGACGTCGACGCGGCGGTAGCGGCCGACACCGGCGGGCACGAACACGAACGCCTGGCCGGCGTGCCGCATCACGGCCGCCGCTGGCACCGCCAGCCCCTCCCGCTCCTGCCCCTGCGGCAGGTCGACCCACACGAACATCCCCGGCTTGTAGTGGGCGTCGTCGTTCTCCAATTCGGCCACGAGGGGCACGCTCCGCGACTCGGCTTCGACCGTCGCGCCCACGTGGTTGATCCGGGCCGTCGTATTGTGCTCGGCCGACCCGGGCACGTTGACGGCCACCTTCTGCCCCTCCTCCACCTCGACCGTCGTCCACTGCCGCTCGTGAATCTGGGCCCGCACCCAGAGCGTGGCCGTGTCGGCCACGACGAACAGGCGGTCGCCCGCCTGGACCCGCTCGCCCCGGGCCACGAACACGTCCTCCACGATGCCCGCGAACGGCGTCCGCAGGACGAGCGTGCTCAAGGTTCCGGCATCGCCCTGCGCCTCGACGTCGGCCACGCCATCCGCCGCCCCCTGGCCGCCGACGTCGGCCTCGAGCTTGCTGCCGACGAGCGTCCGCAAATGCTCGCGGGCCACCTGCACGAGCCGCTCGGCCTGGTCGAGCCGGGCCCGGGCCTTGTCGCGGTTCTGGCGGGTTTGAAACAGCGCCTCCTCGCAGGTGGCGGTGAAGCTCGCCTTCGCGACCTCCAGATTGCTGGTCCGCTCGTCCACGATCCGGCCGGAGAGCACGCCCCCCGTCCCCAGCTGCCGGGTGCCGGCATCGACCTTCTCCACATACAGGAGCCGCGAGTACGCCCCGAGAATCGTCTCGCGGTAGTTGCCGAGGACGCGGTCCTTGAACTGCGTCTCGATCTCCGCGAGGGGCGGATGGCTTTCGAGAGCCGCCAGCAGCGCCGCGACGTTGGTGGCGATCGTGGCCTCCCACTCGGCGGCCTTGCGCTCGATCTGGCGGTCGTCTTCCCGCTTGCGAACATCGTCCCGCGCGGTGCCCACGGCGGGGCTCGACACCTCGGCGAGCGACTCCCCCTTGGCGACGCGTTGCCGCACCTTGGCGAAGACGCGGGACACGATGCCGTCCACGGGCGACTCATAGTCGAGGCGATACCGGGCGTCGTAGTCGAGGCGGCCCGGCACGGTGAGGTGATCCCGTAGCCGGCGCCGTTCGGCCGTCACCAGCGTGATCCGCGCGGCCGCATCGCCCGCCGGCAGGGTGACGAGATCGGCCGTCGGCGCGGCGGTCGCGGGCGGGGCGACGTCGGCATGTCCGCCATCCCCAAGATGATGGGTCGCGAGCCACCACCACGCCGCCGCCCCGGCCGCCAACACGGCCACCCCGGTGAGGCCGCGGTGCAGCCGCCCCCGGCCGGAGCCGCGCGGCTGCTGGTGCCCGTGGACCTCCGCCCTGGCGGCAGCCTGCACCTGTGAATCGTCACGCGTTTCCGAAACCATCCGCGCTCCTCCGGCACGACCGGCCCGTGCCGACCACCTGGGGCAACACCACCGCCCGATTCTATGAAAACCCGAATCCCGCGGGGGAGTCACGGCCGGGATGCCTGCGGCTGGCGCGGCGTGTAGGATGCGGACTTGCCCGATTTCACCCTCGATCCGGCCCGCGGCCGATCGACCGCCACCCCCCGAGTTTGCCTGCGGCCCGACGCCATGACGCCTTCCCGATCCGTCCGCATCTTCGACACCACGCTCCGCGACGGCGAGCAGTCGCCCGGCGCGAGCATGAATCTCACCGAGAAGATGGAGATCGCCCAGGCGCTGGTGGCCCTGGGCGTGGACGTGATCGAGGCGGGCTTCCCGATCGCCTCGCCGGGCGACTTCGAGAGCGTCCGCGACATCGCGGCCGCCGTCTCCGGTGCCACCGTGTGCGGCCTGGCCCGCTGCAGCGATGCCGACATCGACCGCGCCTGGGAGGCCCTGCGGCATGCCCGGCAGCCGCGGATCCACGTGTTCCTCGCCACCAGCTCCATCCACCGCGAGTTCAAGCTGCGGATGAACGAGGAGGAGGTGCTCGCCCGCGCCGTGGCGGGCGTGACCCGGGCCCGCAACCACTGTGACGACATCGAGTTTTCCCCCGAGGACGCGGCCCGCACGGAGATCGACTTCCTGTGCCGCGTCGTCGAGGCGGTGATCGCCGCCGGGGCGACGACGGTCAACATCCCCGACACCGTGGGCTACGCCACGCCCAGCCAGATGCACCACGTGATCAAGAGCCTCCGCGACCGCGTGCCGAACATCGACCGGGCCGTGATCAGCGTGCACTGCCACGACGACCTCGGCCTCGCCGTGGCCAACAGCCTGGCCGCCGTCGAGGCGGGGGCCGGCCAGGTGGAATGCACGATCAACGGGATCGGCGAGCGGGCGGGCAACTGCTCGCTCGAGGAGGTGGTGATGGCGCTCAAGACCCGCGGCGACTACTACGGCGTCGACACCCGGATCGTGACGCAGAAGCTCGTGCCCACGAGCCGGCTGGTCGCCAACGTGACCGGCATCCAGGTGCCCCGCAACAAGGCGATCGTGGGCCGCAACGCCTTCGCCCACGAGGCCGGCATCCATCAGGACGGCATGCTCAAGGAGCGGCGGACCTACGAGATCATGCGGCCCGAGGACGTGGGCCTGGAGCGGACCGACCTCGTGCTCGGCAAGCACAGCGGCCGGGCGGCGCTCGCCGACCGGGCCAAGGCCCTCGGCTACCAGCTCACGGTGGAGCAGCTGCAGACCGTGTTCGAGCGGTTCAAGCTGCTCGCCGACCGCAAGAAAGAGATCTACGACGGCGACATCGCCGCCCTCTGCGAGCAGCAGTTCGCGGCCCTGCCCGAGCAGTTCACCTTCGAGGGCTACACGGTCACCAGCGCGTCCGGGGCCGCCCCCACCGTCACCCTGCGGGTCCTGCAAAACGGCGTGCCGCAGACGGTGACGATCACGGCGGGCGACGGCCCGATCGACGGGATCTTCCTGGCGATCGAGAAGCTCACGGGGGTGACGACGGTGTGCCGCGACTTCCGCGTGCAGGCGGTGACCGTGGGCAAGGACGCGCAGGCCGAGGTCACGGTGGAGCTCGAGCACGCCGGCCAGCAGCAGCGCGGCCGCGGCGTCTCCACCGACTCGCTCGAGGCGGCGGCCAAGGCCTTCCTCGCGGCGGTCAACCGCCTCGCCCTCGGGGGCACGCCCCGCCTCCATCCGCAGACGGGCTGAGCGACACGCGAGCGGCTGCTGCAAGCCGTCCCGTCACCATTCCAGCAAGCCCCGGGCGGGTGCCCGGGGACACCGGGCGTAAATAACAGCCCGCCATCCATGCCGCACGACGGCACGCAATTCTGCGGTTCAAACCCACACAGCATGGCACCAGGGAAGGCATGCCACCCGGAGTCCCCCGGCTTCCGCCGGGGGCTTTTTTTGTGTGAACGCCAGGCCCGGAGGGGCTGGGTTTTCGTGAGCGGGCGGAGGCCCGCCAAGCGAACTGCGGCACGATGCCGCAGGTTCGCCTGCATCATTCTCCCCGGCTTCCGCCGGGGGCTTCTTGTGCGAGAGGCGTGCTGAACCCAAAAAGCCCCGGGTGGAAACCCGGGGACACCGGGCACGAAAACCACCCCGCCGTCCATGCCGGATGAGCCTGCCCACTTCGAACCGGACGTTCGCTGGGTATGCGCCCCCGGCGAATCAGAGGTGCGAGAACGGGATCGCCTCGTCGAGGAGTCGCGGCTCGCTGTCGTTGGTGATCACGAGGCCATACCGGCCCCCCCGCTCGGCGACGAACTCCCGCAGGGCCGCCAGCCGACGACGGTCGAGCGTGTGGGTATATTTATCTCGATCGGCACCAGCCCGACGTCGCGTTCGACATAGGTCTTGACGTACTGCGACATCCACGTGGCCCGAAACCGGGCCCCCGGCTTGAGCCACGGCTCGGGGTAGCCGCCACGCAGCCAATAGTCATGCACCTGCCGAATGTCGCCGCGCGCGGTCGGCATCGATGGCGACCCGCAGGGCCGCGAAGAGATCGGGCAGCAGTTGCGCCTCGTCGATCACGACCTGCCGTGGATGGAGCCGGAAGAAGAGGTCGGGATCGCGGGCCACGAGATCCCGGTCGCTGCCACGCTCCAGGTCAAACCGGCGCCAATCGGCGGGCAGTGAACCCGCCAGCGTGGTCTTGCCACACTGCCGAGGCCCGATGATGGCCACGCAGGGAAAAGCTGCCAAATACTCGGCTAAAAGTGGCTCACAGGCTCGCCTCAGGCCTCGCATAACAAAACCTTGGGCTTTGAAATGCAGGTATACCAGCGGCTCACGCCCGGGAACCCTATGGCGAAAACGACCGTTCCGTCGGCCGGGGCAAGCGACATGTGCGGGTTACGCCCGAAACAAATGACATCGACAGGATCGCATTATCCCGCCCTGTTCTTCAAGACTTTCGCTGGCAACGGTGACATCTGTGAACTGGGGCTGTCGGCTGAATGCGCAGATCAGTGGCCCGGCCACTCACTCCAATTCAACTTCGACGCCGCGACCACCGACACGTTCTGGGCGCGGAGCCGCGGGCCCGTGGCCCGTCCGCTGAGGTTTGGGGCGATGGCGAGGGTTGAAGACCCTCACTTAAGACGGCGGAGGTGTAATCCGCTCCCGTCCCCAATTATATCGCCTCGCGACCGCGCTCGCCGGTGCGAATGCGCACGCACTCGTCCATGGGCAGCACGAAGATCTTGCCGTCGCCGATCTCGCCGGTCTCGCCCGAACGGCCCCCCTTGACGATGGCGGCGATCGTGGGCTCGACGAAGTCGTCGTTGACGGCGATCTGCAGTTGCACCTTGCGGAGCAGGTTGACGGCGATCTCGTGGCCGCGATAGGTCTCGGCGTGGCCCCGCTGCCGGCCGAAGCCCTGCACGTCGAGGACGGTGAGCCGGAAGACCTCGACCTCGGAGAGCGCCTGTTTGACGCTCTCGAGCTTGTTCGGCTGGATGATGGCGATGATGAGTTTCACGGGGCGGCCGGCGGGGAGAGGCAGACGGAGACCGACATTGTAGCCGGAAGGTCAGTCAGTCGATGGTCGGACATGCGCGCGACCGACACAAAAAGCCCCCGGCGGAAGCCGGGGGACTCCGGGTCGCGCACCAACCAGATTGCCATGCGATGTCGGCCGGAAGAACGCAGCCGCCGCCGCGATGGTGAATGGACGGCGGGATGGCCTCCATGCCCGGTGTGGCTGTATTCACGGAAACCCTCGGCATCCTGCCTCGGTTTCCTTGGCCGGCCGCCGCCGGCTCCCGATAGCCCGCCATCCAGACGGGCAGACGCGCACCCCGCACCCCGCACCCCGCACCCCGCACCCCGCACCCCGCACCCCGCACCCCGCACCCCGCACCCCGCACCCCGCACCCCGCACCCCGCACCCCGCACG